>Ga0310344_10002916_pt1 | contig 12810 bp, 13 predicted proteins | sample HC15DNA20200_MG_FD_203801 | JGI IMG/M metagenome (GOLD analysis project Ga0310344, IMG submission 203801) | Marine microbial communities from station ALOHA, North Pacific Subtropical Gyre - HC15-DNA-20-200_MG | ecosystem: Environmental > Aquatic > Marine > Oceanic | place: Pacific Ocean: North... | reverse complement strand
AAGCTTGGGATTCGCTATGGAGCACCATCAACGAAGCTGAAGCACCGGTTTGCTTTCACTCAGGGACAAGCCCGCGCAATATGCTCGAGCTTTACGAAGGTTGGGATCCTGCTACCTCACGCGCCTTCGAGACGGTTAGGCGTCCGGTCAGTAGCGCAATGGTTGTCTCCAGCTTTGTCTTGTCCCGCATTGGCGAACGTTTCCCCACACTCAAAGTCGTCTTCGCAGCGGCGGGTATCAATTGGCTCTCGTTTCAATTGGAGCTTTCGGACCATGAGTGGGGTGCTTCGATGCTCGCGAAAGAGGGTATGGAGCTGAAGCCCTCGGAACTGTTTCAGCGTCAGTGTCACGTGACTACTTGGGCCGAGAAGGCAGGTATGACACAGCGTGAATTCATAGGCGTCGACAATATCCTGTGGCAGTCAGAGTTTCCAATGGAGACGTCGACCTGGCCCGATTCAGCCGGTTTCATCGAGAAGAACTTCGAGGGTATCCCGGACGATCATCGCAACAAGATTCTTTCGGGAAATGCGAAAAGGCTCTACAAGATCGATACGTAATCTATGGTTGGTGGCGATCTGGCCGAAGCCTATCTAATCGCGATGCACTCTGGGTGTGGCCGCGTTTCTTGGTGTGATCGAGGTACCTTTGAATTCCGGTTTGCGTTTTTCTATGCGCGCTTGAGCCGCCTCGCTTATGTCATGACTTGCGTAGGACCGATTGTTTAATGAGGCTGCGTACTCATGGGGCAGATACTGCTCGTAGTCTAAATTGGCACCCTTACGGACGAGGAACTTCGAGAGGTAGGAGGCAAAAGGTGGGGCCTCAGCGAGTCGGCGAGCCAGGTCGAATGCAGTGGATCCTAACTCCTCCTGTTTTGTGAGGTAGCTGATTAGGCCGATGCGCTCCGCTTCCTTGCTGTCGATAATGTCGGCTGTATAGATCATCTCTAGGGCCTTAGCTTCCCCAACGATGCGCGGCAGAGTCCAACCGAGGCCATCGACCGCGGGAAGTCCAACTCGAGCGAGCCCGGTGGTGAATCGAGCGTTCTCCGATGCGATTCGAATGTCGCAGGCTAGTGCCATACCAAGTCCAACACCTACAGCAGGGCCGCCGATTGCTGCGATAGTGGGCTTTCGGATGTGATAGATAGCGCCGGGACCCCCTTCGAACGGGTAAACAGCGGGGGTACGGTCCTCGACTGAGCCGAAGTCATGGCCGCTTACGTCCACGCCTGAACAGAAGCCGCGTCCTGCCCCGGTGAGGATGATTGAGCGAACTTCCGGGTCAGCATCGAGATCAAGGGCGATGCTCCTAATCTCCTCGAACATTTCTTTATGGACGGCGTTGAGCACGTCGGGCCTGTTCATTGTCATGGTAGCGATGCGATCGCGAATTTCGACGAGAACGTCGTTTGATGGCATGAGAACTCCTGTGAGTTAGGGCTTCGTCTCAGATCGAAAACGAACCATACCACCGGGCGACGCCTTGGCAAACATGAACCAAGCACCGCTTTCAGAATGAGCCCAGGAATCCCCTGTTCATTCGTATAATGCCCGAGGCGCGGCGTTTTCTGGATGGCAGTACGCGAGGAGGTAGATATGGCCAACGGCGGGGAGATGTCAGGAAAGATCACGGAGGAAGGTATACAGCGCTACCGAAATCGTATTGGCGTGTTAGCGAGGCGCGAAGACCCCTACAACTACGAAGCGACTGAAGATTCGATTCGTCAATACGCGATCTACTCCTGTGGCGACGATAACCCTTTGTTCACTGATCCCGTTTATGCAGCGACGACTCGATGGGGAGTGATGACAGCTCCACCCGCGTATGTGCAAACAATGGGCGTCTTCAAAAGCGCCCCGATCCCAAAGGAAGTTCGGGATGCAGGTCGAGGTGCGCTCTCTGGCGTACCGAATTACAACGCTGGCAATCGATGGGAGTTCTACGAGCCCGTGGTCCCTGGAGATAGGATCGAGCGCCGCTTCTACATCTCAAAGGTCGAAGAAAAGCGCAGTGACTTTGGTGGGGGACGATCGGTTTTCATTCACCACACGAATGAGTACATCAACCAACGTGGTCAGCTCGTTGCGTCGCTCATCAATTACTTCTTTCACGTGGAACGACAGGCTTCGGAAAAGAGAGGAAAGAATCTTGAGGTGCCGCTCTTTGACTACGACGACGAGTATTTAGCGCGTATCGACGAGGTCTACGAACGGGAACAGCTCAGGGGGGGCCAGCCCAGACATTGGGAAGACGTAACCGACAGCGAGGATCTCAGTGGGATCGTCCGGGGACCGCTCACGACTACAGATATTATCTGCTGGCACATGGGCCAAGGGATGGGGCAATTCAATGTAAAGCCGCTTCGTGCAGGCTATTTGAACCGCCGCAAAACACCCAATTTCTATACAAAAAATCCCTACGGTGTGTGGGATGCTGCCCAGCGAGTGCACTGGGAGAATGATCGACCGAAGAAGGTTGGCATGGCCCGTGCTTATGACTACGGTCGTGTCCGTACCCAATGGCTCCTCAATCTGATCTCCAACTGGATTGGTGATGAGGGATGGATCGTGAAGAGCTATGACGAGACGCGGAAGTTCAATTACCACGGGGATACGTCGTGGGTGAATGGCAAGGTAACTGGGAAACATGTCGATGGCCCAGATCACTATGTCGAAATTGATGCATGGATCGAGAATCAACGTGGTGAGGTCACGACGACGGGTCAGGTCACAGTGCTTTTGCCATCCCGCGAGCATGGCCCTGTTCGTTTGCCTGGTGAGACAGGCCGTTACAAGCCAGCGCCAATGAAGACTGACTATTCGGTCGAAGTAGCAGAAGCCTAACCCGCTTCTTTCTAGCTGGTGCTAGGTCCTAGTGGGTGCGTTGTGAGCGTGAAACGCCCGCTGCTACACTGTTTCCCGATGCGAACCGACTTTGTTTTCATTCACGGTGGTGGCCGAGGGGGCTGGTGTTGGGAGCCGACAATTGAAGAGATGAATCGCTCTGAGAACGCCAACCTTGGCAAGCTAGTCGCGTTGGACATGCCGGGTTGGGGGGCCAAGAAAAACGAGCCCGATAACGAGATGACCCTTGCCGGTTATGCGAGGTCGGCAGTTGCTGATATAGAAGAAGCGGGCTTGAGCAACATCGTAATTGTGGGCCATTCCTTCGCCGGCCTCACGATCCCCTACATTGTCAAAGAGATTCCGGCGCGCTTCAAAAGAGTCGTTTTTATGGCCTGTGCCGTACCGGACGAGGGAGACAGTCTCCGGGATCTTCTCGCGAAGATGGGGAAGATTGAGCCGGGTCAACGAATCCAGGCCGGCTCGCCTAGGGAACGGTTTAAGTCCGAATGGAACATCGAACGGTCAAGCGTTCGGTTGGGCCGCAAGCGTGCCGAATGGTTGATTAATCAGCTCGAGAAGGAATTCGAAGTCGAGCGGACCATGCCGGCTATGGAAAAGATCACACGGAAGGGCTTCTCGGGACTGAAGCCAATGTCTTGGGTGATACTCGGCCGGGATCGGTCTATGCCACCAGTATGGCAGCGCCAGTTTGCCACGAAGCTCGGAATTCCTGAGCACGACTGGACAGAGATCGTTGCTGAGCATGACGCGATGATCAGCAGTCCCAAGGGCGTGGCTGAGGCACTGCTGCGCTGGGCTTAACTTCGGGGTAGCCCTAGACCTCGTCCTGCGATCACGTTTCGTTGAATCTCGTTGGCACCACCGATGAGGCTGTACATTAGTTGCATTCGTATGAGGTGTTCGACACGGCCGTCAGCGAATACATATTCACGCTTGTCAGTGTGGCGTTCAATCTGGCCGTAAAGTCCTAATAGAGCACCTGCGATGTGCGCCATGCGCTGGGTCATTTCGCTTCCGAATATTTTGACCTGGGAGGCCTCATATGATGGGTGTTGACCGGTGCTTTGTAGCCAGCCAATCCGGTAGGCTAGCATTAGGCAGACCTCAGCCTCAATGGCTATTTGGGCCAGACGGTGACGTACGTTGGCCTTGATGGGGTCGTCAGCGTTCCAGCCTAGGTCGTGCCAGACCTTGACCAAGTCCTGAATCTGGCGTTTGGCGTTTGGTGCGTGTTCGACGACGGTTCGCTCGTGATTGAGAACTGTTGTAGCAATATACCAGCCCTGGTTCTCTTCGCCGATGAGGCACTCGCGGGCGTTGACGCGGCAATCGTCGTAATACACGAGGTTCTGCGTTCCCCCCGACAAGTTCCCGAATTCCTCGTACCGGATGCCTGGTGTATCTGCAGGAATCACGAAGAAGCTGATCCCCTTGTGTTTTGGAGCCTCTGGGTCGGTACGGGCGAGAAGAAAGCTGTAGTCGGCGACGTGAAGGTGGCCGCCCCAAATCTTTTGCCCATTGATCACGTAGTCGTCGCCATCTCGGTAAGCTCGCGTTTGGAGTCCGGCTAGATCTGAACCAGCGTCGGGTTCGGAGAAGCCTTGGTGAAACGCAACATCGGCGCTTGAAATGGGACCGAGGAAGCGCTCTTTCTGCTCCTCGGTCCCATGCATCCATATCGCTGGGCCCAAAAAGCCTACTCCTTGGTCGCGTGCGTTGAAACGATAGTAGGCGCTTTCTTCAGCAAAGATTAGCTGCTGTGTAATCGGAGCATCCTGCCCGCCATATTCTTTGGGCCACGCCATAGTTAGCCATTGTTTGTCGGCTAACTTCTTCCGTACACTTCTGATGTACTCATGCATGGAGTCGCGTTCGTCGTACCCGCCGTACCAGTCTGCGGGGAGTTCCTGCTCGTAAAAGTCGCGAACCTCCTGTCGGAAGGCTTCGTCTTCGGGAGAGAATGCGAATTGCATGAGGGCTCCTCTTGGAGGGGTCGTTTGTGAGTGTAGCAATGGATTCGAAACAGCGTCAAACCTGAGAACCCCTACGTATGCTATGCTCAGCGCACTGTCGTTAGAGCCAGGGCGAAACCCTGGCATTCGTTCAGGAAGGAAGTCATGAAATACAAGGTAATCAACTCGGACGGACATACCATCGAGCCTCCCGATATGTGGGAACGTTATTTGCCCAAAAAGTTTCAAGACAGAGCACCTCGCGTGGTCAAGGACCCAAAGGGTGGCGACGCGTGGCAGTTTTTCCCGGACGTGCCACCGGCGGCCATTGGTATGGTCACGACTGCGGGCCAGCGGTACGAAGAGATGCATTGGTATGGCTCGACCTACGAGACCATCAACAAGGGGTGCTGGGACGGTAAGGCTCGTGTAGAGGAGATGCTCTTTGATGGCGTGGACGCCGAGGTCCTTTACCCGTCACAACGCACCATGATGTACTTCACGGGCTCCGACGATGAGGAATTCCATAAAGCAGGCGTTGATGCCTACAACGATTGGATCCTGAACGAGTTTTCGGGAGCAGATCATCACCGCCTCATCCCCATGTTCCAGTTGCCGAATCTGGGCATTGAGACAAGCCTGAGCGAGCTCAAACGGGCCAAAAAAACCGGTTACCGTGGTGTGATTTTGACTCACTGGCCGAGTGGTAATCCTGAGATGGGTGAGGAAGATGAGAAATTCTGGGTTGAGGCCGAAGATCTCCAGATGCCTGTGCACATCCACATCAACATCGGCGGGAAGCAACGCAACGCTAAGGAGGCGGCTTTAGGCGCCGCGGCCGCGTCCGAGAATCTAAATACGATGCTCGGCGGCATGCCATTCGGTTCTTTCCCGCAAGCGATGTCCGATATCATTCACGCCGGAATCTTCGATCGTTACCCTGAATTGAAGATGATTGGCGTTGAAGTGCAGGCCGGCTGGATCCCGGCCGTCCTAGCGTGGTGGGACGACCGCTACTGGCGGAACCGGGCTATGAGTGGGTGCAATCTTAAAATGCTGCCTAGCGATTATTTCCGGCGGAATTGGCTCGTTACGTTCATTATCGATCGATTCGCCGTGAAGAACCGTGAGGACATCGGAGTTGGCAACATCATGTGGTCCAATGATTACCCGCATCACGGAAACGATTGGCCGTACAGTCGCAAGGTCATTAACGAGATGTTTGACGGTGTGCCGGATGACGAGAAGTACGCTATTACTTGCGGCAACGCGAAGGAGCTTTACGGCCTGGAAGAGGATTAAGAGCAGTCGGCTTTTCTGTTCGTTAGATCCAAAGGGCCCCGGTCGGGGCCCTTTGCTTTTGCGCAGTCTTTCTTAATCCGATGCGGTCCTATTTGGCCTATCGAGTGGCACATGGACGTCGTGTATGCCAGTCCGTGGCTTGTTCGTAGGCGTGACCGATTCTAAGGAGTCTGGCCTCATCAAAGTGGCGACCGACGATCTGCATCGCGATGGGCAAGCCGTTCTTCGTAAATCCGCAGGGGACGGAGAGTCCAGGCAGGCCGGCGAGGTTCAGGGCGAGTGTGCAACGTCCTACGGAGGGAATGTCTTCGATCGATGACGGTGACTCTGAAGGTTTGAATGGCACCATGGGCGAGGTCGGATAGAGTAACGCGTCCACTTCTGCCAAGGCCGCAAGATACTCCTCTTTGATCACGGTTCGGACCTGCTGCGCCTTCAGGTAAGAGACAGCGGAGGTCAACGATCCTTGTTCGAACATTGTGCGGACTGGGGTGGTGAAGTCATCCGGACTTTTCGTAAGGAACTGGCGATTCACCGCTGCGCTCTCGCAGAGCATAGTGACCATTTGTGCCGTGCCGCCTTCGTCGGCGTGGGGAATTTCTACCTTTGTGAAGCGAGCACCTAGTCTATGCAGTATTCTTCGAGCCTCGTCGATTGCCTTTGCAACCTCGGGCTCGACGTGGTCAAAGAAGTAACGCTCGGGGACACCGATCCTCATGCCATCTAGGAGTCGCCTCAAACCTCTGGTGAAAGAAGGTACCTTTGCTAGGGCAGACGAGGGGTCTTTGACGTCGTGACCTGCCACTGCTTGTAGCATCATGGCGGCGTCCCGAACGGTTCTTGTGAGCGGCCCGGCGTGGTCTAAAGACCAAGAAAGTGGCATCATGCCACGGCGACTGATTCGACCGTATGTGGGTTTCAGACCCACGACTCCGCAGAATGAGGCTGGGATTCTGATTGAGCCCCCCGTATCGCTCCCCATTGAACCGAAGATCATGCCTGATGACACTGCCACCCCAGAGCCGCTGCTTGAGCCACCGGGTGTTCGATCGTAGTCCCAAGGGTTGACCGCGGGGCCGTACTCGGAACGGATTCCTCCGAGGGCGAATTCTGTCATGTTGGCTTTGCCCACGATGATCGCGCCCGCGGAACGAAGCCGTTCGGCAACGGCGGAGTCATCAGTGGGGACGTTGTTAGCAAAAAACTTTGTTCCTCCCGTCGTCCTAACACCGGAAACGTCATAGAGGTCCTTGAGCGAAATGGGTATTCCGTGAAGGGGTCCGACGCTAGTCCTTTTTAAATGGATGTCCTTTTTTTTTGCTTCGTCCATTGCTTTGTCAGCTAGGACTGTGATGAACGCGTTCAGCTTAGGCTCGTCTCGAGCGATGCGGGCGAGACAGGACTCCATGACCTCAACGGAGGAGACTCTTCGTTTCCTGATCGCACCAGACACTGACGAGAGGCTCAGGTCACAGAGATCAGTCATCGGGTCCTGTTTGGAGGAAGGAAATGCACAAGCGAAGGTTCGACACCGTCAAGGTCGAGCGCGTCTAGTCTCGTCATGTTGCGTGCGACCGAGCTTAGTTCGGCCCCCAAGCGGTCCAGGTCTTCGGCTTCTGCGCGTAGCCCCATGAGCTGGGCCAGCTCTGTTATAGCTTCCTTTGAAAGCGGTGGCTTAGGACCCATCGGGTGTTTCCTCCCGCCGAAGATAGTAGTTTGACGTAATCAGTTGAGTCCGTAACATCGGACGGCGTTCTCTCCCAGAATCTTCGCCTTGGATGTCTCGGAAAGGTCGGTTCTCTCCGAAAGTTCCTTCACGACGCCGGGGAAGATGCCATCGGGGTGGGGATAATCGGACGCGAAGATCAATGTGTCGTCACCCATTGCCTGGATGATACCGGGGATGATTGCTTCGTCAGGGTCGGCTGAAATGAAACATTGCCGTGCCCAGTACTCATCTGCCTTCAACGTTATTGGTGAACTCGCATAACCCCAGTATTCGAGATGGTGGTTGATCCGCTCGAGCCAATGCGCGATCCAACCACAACCAGATTCGAGGGAGGCGACCCGGAGCTTTGGGTGACGATCGAGCACACCGCCACAGATGAAGTTGAGCACGCCCATTTGCTGTTCGTGGGGGTGAGAGACGACGTGGCGGAAAAGGAAGTTGTCGTAACGGTCTAGGCCAGACTGGGGAATGTTTTGGGTGGTTCCTTCGTGTAGGCAGACGGGGATGTCCAGTTCCTCTAGCAACGACCACATTGGGTCGAAGTAGGGCTCGTGCAGGTTGCGCCCACCGATCGGATTCGGTCGCCACATGACGCCCTTGGCCCCTAGTTCTTTGACGGCTCGCTGTGTCTCTTTCATCGCTTCGAATACGTCGGATTGGGGAACAACTGCAATACTTACCAGCCGCTTTTTGTCAGCACGAGAAAAGTCATGAAGCCAGTCGTTGTAGGCACGGCACAGAGCGACGTTAACGTCCAGGTTCTGTATAGCGCCGAAGTGAAGCCCAGTCGTTGGGAACATCACAGAGACGTCCATACCCTCGGTGTCCATGTCCTCCAACCGGGCCTTGGGGTCGCTGCCGCCTTCCCTACGGCGTGGGGAGTCGGGATTTGGATCACGTGGGATATATGGCTGCATGCGGCCTTCGAGCATGCCCCGGAGCCGACCCTGAGAGTCTCGGACCAAACGTGGTGCCATCTCGTGGTAGCGTTCTTCCAAGTACTTGGGCCACATTGTCTCGGGCTCGAGAACGTGCCCGTCCGAATCGACTACGCCGTAGGCAGACATAAAGAACCTCCGGCGCAATCTTGCGCGGAGTGAAATGGCGTGTCAACAGGGCTCGGGTCAAAGGGGTCCTCTAGTCTACGAGGAGGGTGACCTTTATAGCTCCAGTCGACTTATCGAGGGCGGCGGTGAAAGCTTCGTTGATAGAGGCAAGGGGGTACTGGTGCGTCAGAAGATGCTTCAAGTCAGTCCGATGGCGGGATAGAAGTGATACGGCGGTCCCGAAATCCGAGCCACGTTGACTCGCTCCGTAGATCATTGATCCTAGTACGGTTAACTCTTTAGTTACCAGTAGCAGCCCGCTGAACTTCACGTCTCCTGTGAACACTCCGAGCACGATGATACGCCCGGACTTGCGTACTGCTTGGACCGCTTGGTCTAGCGTATTAGCTCCGCCGCCCACTGTTTCTATAACTACGTCAGGTTCGTTCTCGCGTGACCAGGCGATCACATCGGACTCGCTGACTGCCTCGATCCCAAGAGCATAAGCGGCCTTTTTCTGGTGCTCGTGGCGGGCGCTGATCGCGACTGTTCTGCAACGATCTCGTGCCAAAAGCGCTGTCAACAGCCCTATGGTTCCTGCTCCGACAACTAGGACGCGGCTATTGAGTTCAAGCCGCGACAAGCGGAGTCCCCGAGTGCATACGGCAAGCGGTTCGGCTAGGGAGGCTATGAGGGGTTCCACGGCAGAGTCGACAGGATGAACTGTGTAGGTGGGAACGTCGATGAACTCGCTCATTCCACCCGGAATTCTTGTGCCGATAAGAACGCCATCATTACAGAGGTGGCGCTTGCCACTTAGGCAAAGTTCGCAGACGCCGCATCTGGTCTTAGGCTCTATCGCATAGAGTACGTCGGCAAGGTCGGCTGGGCCTTCGATGATGGTTCCAACTACTTCGTGTCCTGGTGTATCCCCAGGCCTAGCCGGCAGTTCGTGACGAAAAGAATGGAGATCAGAACCACAGATGCCAGATGCTGCGACTCGCAGCCGGATTTGATGCGGTTCGAGTGGCCCTGGATCGACGTCCACCAGTTCTAAGCCATCATCTGTCCACTTGCACTGGAGCATGAGTCTAGCCGCCGATCTTGAGGAGAGCCCTAATGATACGTAAAGGGAGTTTAATCACCATCTTGGCAGACGCGAGTATAGGTGCGAAAAGACAGCCGGGGCCACAGCAGAACATGGCGCTCTCTTAGCTCGACTGTCCGAACTTAGGCTGGCGTTTTTCCCGGAAGGCGGTGATCGCCTCACGTTGGTCTGGGCTGCCGGAGGTAAGGCCCTCAACAGCTAGGCTCATTTCAAGAACAAGGTTTAGGTTCTGCCAGATGAGGCGGTTGATGCTCATCTTCGTCCACCGCACCGCCGCGGTCGCACCGTTGGCTAACTCAGTGGCGTATGCCATTGCCTCGTCCAGGAGCTTGTCGGCTGGTACGCAATGGTTGACGAGGCCGATCCTTTCGGCGTCGGGACCCGTGACATACTTGCCGCTCATTAGATATTCCTTGGCTCGATGGGGACCGATTAGTAGTGGCCAGATCACGCAGCCGCCATCACCGGCTACAAGACCCATATTGACGTGGGTATCACCGATGCGAGCAGTGTCGGCCATAAAGGTCGTGTCGCATAAGAGTGCCACAGTAGCTCCGAGACCGGCTGCGGGACCGTTGATTGCGGCAATGATAGGGGCTTCGCAGTTGACCATCGCCTGGACGAGCCACTTGGCTCCTCGGAGGATAAGCATTCCGCCGCTAGGACCGAAATCCTTCATGTCTCCACCGGCGCAGAAGGCAGGCCCTGCTCCTGTAAGGACAATGGCGCCAACTTCGGGATCGGTACCGAGGTCTCGCCAAATGGTCTCAAGTCCGCGATGCAGGGATGCATTGACTGCGTTGCGCTTATCGGGCCGATTCATGGTCACCACGGCAACGCGGTCTTTGATCTCGACTAGGAGGTGATATTCGTCTGCATAACGTTGGTAGTCCATCGAGGCTCCCTTCAAGCTGGCGCGATTATAGCAGCGTGGCACTGCCCGAAAACACTTTTCCTGAAGCTTCCCTTAGAGGCCCTCGCGCAGAATTGCTCTTCCGGCCTGAGGGTTTGACGACATCAGGCAAGAGTGGTCCCCAGTTAGTTAGTTAGTAGCCAGCAGGTCTGCTCACCGGGGTAGGCCCAGCCCTCTAACTGCGAGCTGCATCTGCGTCCAAACGGAAGCATCAGCGCCACCATACTCTTTAGGCCAGGCCATCGCGAGCCATCCCTTTTCGCCTAGCTTCTTACAGAATTGTTTGGCGAAAGATTTCTCATCATCGTCGCTGGAAGCGAAGTGGCCGCGGAACCAGCGGGGAATGTTCTCTTCGCAGAAGTTGTTAACTTCCTGTCGGAAGGTCAGGTCGTTGCTGTCCCACTTGAATTCCATGGTTCGTTAATTTTGGTCAGGCGGCGCTGGTGCAACTTCTTCGCGCGACCATAGAACCGTCAACTTAAGGTCTGCGATCCGCCAGGTACCTTTCCAGCGTACGAAGCGCTCCTCGTATAAATTACCCTGTGTTAGGGCGTACCTAGTGCCGTCGTCGCTGCTATAGAAATGGTGGTTGTTGGAGTAGGTTTCGGCTTCGGCCTCGTCACGGAGCAAGTTAATTAGGGATTGCCCAAAAAAATGCTGTGTGGCATCGAATCGCTTGACCCCCATCACAAACTCGATAATTTTGTCCACTCCGCGGCCGTCAAACCAGTTGCTGTACTCGGCATGGGCATCTGGAGTGAAACAGGTGCGCATTCGTTCGAAGTTTTGGGAGTCGACTGATAGAGCGTAGCGCATGATGACATCTCGGATGGCACTGCGATCAATCAGCGCTTGAATGACAGGGTCAGAAGATGCCGGAAGAGTCATTTGCTAGTAACTAGCTCAGTGCCTAGTGGTAGTAGAGCCCGCAGTTCACATCCAAGGATTGGCCGGTAACGGCACTCGCCATATCAGAAGCGAAGAAGAGAATAGCAGCGGAGATCTCCGTGTCACGGGCAATTCTGCGAAGCGCAACTTGGTCCGCGAAGCCTTGGTAGACCTCCTCGTATGTGACATTGAGCTCTTTTGCACGCCTACGATAGTATCCTTCTAGCGCGTCGCCCCAGATATGGCCCGGAACAACACAGTTAACCCGAATCTGGTGGGGTCCTAGCTCATCGGCGAGGCTTTGAGTCATGACCGCGATCGCTGCCTTCGCCGCGCTGTATGCGCTGCGTGTACTGACGCCCTTGCGCATCGACATCGAAGATATGTTGATGATCGAACCCGACCGTTGTTTGATCATATGAGGCGCCACGTATTTGCATGTCTGCATGTGGCCCATGACGTTGTCGTCTAAACAAGCGCGCCACTCTTCGGGCGAGGAGTCGACGACTGTGGTGAAGGGCTCGTTCTTCGCTGCGTTGTTGATAAGTACATCGACTTTGCCAAATTCACTGACGGCCCTCTCGATAAGATTCCTGGCCTCGTCGGCATTGGTCATGTCTGTTGGTACGGTTAAGGCGCGCTGGCCGAGGTTACGAACCTCGGCTGCAACCTCATCAAGACGCGATTCAGTCCGGGCTGCGAGGACAACGTCGGCGCCTTGTTCGGCAAGTGCGATGGACACGGCACGGCCCAAACCTGGGCCTACCCCACTGACAATTGCAATTTTCCCTTGTAGAAGCATTAGTCTTGGTAGCCCTGCTTTGCGAGTCGTCGGCCGCGCTATTTTGGCATGAGCCACACTCATGTCAATAAGGGTGTTCAGTTTATGGTCCCGCCTACTTTTCGGGGTACTTATTGCGATTAGGCACTATGACTTGCTATATTGCCCTCTGTTATCTGGGGCCTGTGGCGCAGTTGGGAGCGCGCCTCAATGGCATT
>Ga0310344_10002915_pt1 | contig 12810 bp, 6 predicted proteins | sample HC15DNA20200_MG_FD_203801 | JGI IMG/M metagenome (GOLD analysis project Ga0310344, IMG submission 203801) | Marine microbial communities from station ALOHA, North Pacific Subtropical Gyre - HC15-DNA-20-200_MG | ecosystem: Environmental > Aquatic > Marine > Oceanic | place: Pacific Ocean: North... | reverse complement strand
AAGGAGCAAAGGTAGCTATTTGTTTTAATGCTCAGTATGTGCTTGATTTTCTTAATGTGGTTGACTCTGAGAGTGTCTTACTCGAGTTTAAAGATGAATTAAGCCAAGCTGTGTTGTCGCCAGTTTCAGACGATAGTTATGATTACACCTACGTGATCATGCCAATGCGGGTTTAGTAACCCAACCAAAACAAAAACCTGGAAGTCTAGTAGCGGTCTATGTGGAGGAATACCGCTTGGTCGAGGCAATAGGTTGATCTGATAGACATCAAACGACGCTGCTGGAAAAAGTTAAAAAGGGGGGAATATTGCAGCCGGTGCCAGATGAAGGTAAGAGTGTCGAAGCGACGGAGCCACCGGCTATTACGTCTGACGATTTGGCAGACTACGGCGCGGATAAGATTAAGGTGCTCGAAGGGCTGGAAGCGGTCCGAAAAAGACCGGCTATGTATATAGGGTCAACCGGACCTGCTGGGCTCCATCATCTAGTTTACGAAGTGGTGGATAACTCAATTGATGAGGCTCTAGCCGGCTTCTGCGACGCTATCAAGGTAACGGTACATATCGATAACACTGTTACGGTTATAGATAATGGTCGGGGTATACCAACTGACCAACATGCAAGCGGACGGCCAGCAGTTGAAGTTGTTCTAACCGTGCTACACGCCGGCGGAAAATTCGATAACGATAGCTATAAAGTGTCTGGTGGTTTACACGGTGTTGGGGTGTCAGTTGTTAATGCCTTATCCCAAACTGTTTCACTTGAGATATGTCGAGACGGTCATGTGTATCAGCAAAGTTACACTAGGGGTATACCCGATGCAGATCTAGAGATTGCCGGAACAACAAAACGCCGTGGTACGAAATTAACCTTTAAACCAGATCCAAAAATCTTCGACACCATTGAATATAGTTTTGATGTGCTGGCGCACCGGTTGCGAGAGCTGGCCTTTTTGAATGCTGGGGTCCGGATAACACTGGACGATGAAAGGGATGGTAAGCACAGAGAATTCTGTTATGAAGGGGGTATTAATTCGTTTGTTCAATACCTTAACAAGAACCGGGTGGCCGTTAATATTGAGCCGATTTACATGCATGGTAGTCGGGAAGGAATAGATGCCGAGATATCACTGCAATGGAATGATAGTTATACCGAGACGCTTCACGCGTTCGCCAACAACATCAACACCCAAGAGGGTGGAACTCACGTTTCTGGTCTTCGTGCAGCCCTGACACGCACGGTAAACGGATATGCGTCTAGTAAGAATCTTGCCAAAGACCTGAAAGAGAGTATCGGTGGAGACGATGTCCGTGAAGGTTTAACAGCGGTTGTTAGTGTCAAAATTCCAAACCCACAGTTCGAAGGGCAGACCAAAACAAAACTAGGTAACACAGAAGTCAAAGGGATTGTTGAAACGATCATTAATGACAAGCTCAGTGCCTATCTTGAGGAAAACCCTGCGGTAGCTAAGCGAATTGTTAACAAAACAATCGATGCAGCACGGGCGCGCGAGGCAGCACGAAGAGCTCGTGATCTTGTGCGACGGAAGGGCGCTCTTGATAATAGTAGTCTCCCCGGGAAGCTGGCGGATTGTCAGGAGAGAGATCCAGAGCGCTGTGAACTTTATATCGTGGAGGGGGAATCTGCCGGAGGGTCTGCAAAGCAGGGACGAGACCGACGTTTTCAGGCAATTTTGCCGATCAAGGGCAAGATCTTGAATGTTGAGAAAGCTCGCTTCGACAAAATGCTTGGAAGTGATGAAATCAGGACAATGATCGCGGCATTAGGATGCGGGATCGGTAAGGATGATTTTGACGCCAAGAAGCTAAGGTATCACCGCGTCATCATAATGACCGACGCCGATGTTGACGGCTCTCATATAAGGACTTTGCTGCTAACTTTCTTTTATAGGCAGATGCCTGAGCTGATAAAAGAAGGACACATTCACATTGCCCAGCCACCGCTCTACAGGGTAAAACGAGGCCGTAGTGAAACTTATGTAAAGGATGACGGTGCCCTTGAGTCCTGGCTGTTTAAGCGCGCTGCCGAAACACGGAGACTTAAGCTGCCAACACACGAATTGACTGGGGATGGCTTAGAGGAATTGCTCCATAAATTGGTTGCCTACCAGCGCTATCGGCGAATTGTCGAACGACGAGGTCCGGCTAGCGATATTTTGCATACCCTGTTAACCAATCAGGCAAGTGACAAGGCATTTTTTGCAGACAGAGAGCGACTCGAGAAGCTTGCCCAGGAATTGACGACCACGCTCCGTAGTGTTGGTGTTCAGATCGATGAAGAACATAACGCTTATGGCCTATCGGTAGATGATCGCCGGGGTGGTTTCGCCCGCCGACAAACTTTTGGCATCGAATTTATTGAATCGGCAGAATATCGTGCCTTACTAAATAGCTACAGGGATGTTTCGGATGTTACCGGGCCCATGACTGTGAAAACAGTTTCGCAGGACGAGGAAACAGAAGGAGAGACCACCGAGAAATCAGCCAATGGCAAGCGAGGAGATGTCCAAATAACTAGTATTGATGAGCTTGTTGATCATTTCCTTGCAACCGGTAGGCGTGGAGTAGCGATTAATCGCTACAAGGGCCTTGGTGAGATGAACCCCGAACAGCTATGGGCCACCACTATGAACCCCGACAATAGGACGCTTCTAGAGGTCAGTGCAGAGGATGATACGGAGGCCCACCTAATGTTCTCAACGTTGATGGGGGACCAAGTTGAACCACGTCGTCTGTTTATTGAAGATCACGCACTTGATGTTAAGAACCTTGACGTGTAGAGGGACCTAGAGGAAGTTCGGGAGACTCCCCAATAGACTTAAGGCAGACCACGATGGCTTTCCTTTAAAGACGTTTTAATGCCAGATCAGCCCATTATTAAGACTCCTGTTGAAGACGAAATGCGTCGGTCCTATATGGACTACGCGATGAGTGTGATCATTGGCCGTGCGCTGCCCGACGTGAGGGATGGGCTGAAGCCAGCACACCGCCGTGTAGTGTACGGCATGAGGTTAATGGGGTTGACCTCCAGCCGTGCGTATCGCAAGTGCGCCAAGATCGTCGGTGAAGTGATGGGAAACTTTCACCCCCATGGCGATGCATCGATCTATGACACCTTGGTTCGACTAGCACAGGGATTCAACATGCGGTATCCGCTGGTCGATGGCCAGGGGAATTTCGGTTCTGTTGATGGTGACCGCCCGGCAGCCATGAGATACACCGAGGCCAGGCTCCAACCGCTGTCAGATGATTTGATGGCAGATTTAGATAAAGAGACAGTCGATTTCACTCCCAACTATGATGAAACAACCGAAGAGCCATCGGTTCTGCCAACTCCGTTTCCTAATCTTCTTGTAAATGGATCGGCCGGCATTGCGGTGGGAATGGCAACCAACATTCCCCCTCACAATCTGAGGGAAATCATCGATGGCATTATTTGGCTGATTGAGAACCGAGAAGAAGGCGAGGAAGACAAAAGCCGTGGCCTGAGAGCACGAGTCACGGGACCTGACTTTCCGACCGGGGGATTCATCGTCGGACGTGCCGGTATCGATGCTGCCTATCATACCGGTCGAGGATCTTTGACTGTCAGGGGTAGGACCACTGTCGAAGACATTGGGAAGAGTGATCGGCAGGCAATCATCATCACAGAGATACCCTATCAACTAAACAAGACTCGCTTGATTGAGAAGATCGCGGAGTTGGTTCGCGAGAAATCACTGGAAGGGATCAGTGATCTCCGGGATGAATCCGATCGACAAGGCATGCGGGTTGTCGTTGAGCTAAAACGTGGGGAAGTTCCAGAAGTTGTCCTCAATAATCTTTATAAACAGACCCCCCTGCAAACAACTTTTGGGGTGATCATGCTCGCGATTGCCGGGGGACGGCCTCGCGTGCTGAGTTTGCTCGATACGGTTGAACGCTTTATCGCGTTCCGCCATGAGGTGGTCCGAAGGAGGACTGAGTTCGAGCTTCGCAAAGCAGAGGCCCGCGCCCATATTCTTGAAGGGCTGAAGGTTGCCCTTGACCACCTCGATGCTGTGATTCAGCTAATCCGTTCTGCTTCTAACCCGGCGCAAGCCCGTCAAGATTTGATTGATCGTTTTCAGCTTAGTGTTACGCAGGCGCAAGCGATTTTGGACATGCAATTGCAACGGCTTACTGGGCTTGAGCGACAAAAGGTCATCGAAGAGCTAGCAGAATTATTGATTTTGATCGATCGTCTCCGCGGAATTCTAGATAGTGAAACATTGCTCATGGACATCGTCGTTGATGAGCTACGTGAGACGCGAGAGATATACGGTGATGACCGGCGAACCGAGATTATAGACGACCCAGGTGAGTTGCGCATTGAAGACTTAATTGCCGAGGAAGACATGGCGATTACCGTCAGCAACACAGGCTATGTGAAACGGACAGCCATAACCGAATACCGCAGTCAGCGCCGTGGGGGTAAGGGGCGAATCGGCATGCGGACGAGGGATGAGGACTTTCTGGTTCATCTATTTGTCGCCTCAACTCACGCTTACATCCTTATCCTTTCCGACAAAGGTCGCGTCTATTGGTTGAAGGTGCATACCATCCCAGACGTTGGACCTAGTGGGCGGGGTAAAGCGATTGCAAATCTGGTGTCCATGGAGAAAGGTGAGAAGATTGCGTCGCTTCTAGCTGTCCGTGAATGGCCAACTGAGGAGGGACAGCGGTATATCGTTACTGCTACTAGGAAAGGCACTATCAAGAAAACAGACCTAACGGCTTTTCGCAATCCGAGGCAAGGTGGAATTATCGCCGTTGGGGTGGCAGACGATGATGCTGTTATAACCGCCGAAATCACGGATGGCCAAGGACAAGTACTACTGGCCACTAGGCTGGGAATGGCTATCCGTTTTGGAGCAGATGCAGTACGTGCTATGGGTCGCAGCGCACGGGGTGTGCGTGGAGTTAGATTGCGTGAAAACGACGAAGTTGTGTCGATGGCGATTGTCCGTCCAGGTGGGACTATACTGACGGTTACAGAGAACGGCTATGGCAAACGGACAGAGGTTGATGAATACCGCGTGCAATCAAGGGGCGGAGTCGGTATCATTAACATCCAAACAAGCGCTCGAAATGGGCGGGTCGCTGGCGTGTCATATGTGGAGAACGAGGATGAGCTCATGCTCATCACACAGGAAGCAAAGGTTCTTCGTATGGAAACCCGCAACATACGTCCAATTGGACGAGCCACACAAGGAGTGCGGTTGATCGAAATTGACGACCAAGATCTGGTCGTGTCCCTGGCGCGTCTGCCTGAGGTTGGCGAGGGAGATCCCGGGGAGGGTTCTGGAGCTGGACCAGTTGGTCCGGGTTCAGTAGATGAGGAGACGGCAGGCTGATCGGGGAAATCCCCGATGCTGTCGATAGCTGAAGGAGGCAGTAAGATGTCCCGATCAAAGACGAGCTTATCGGTGCTCGCGCTGTTCGTGGCGCCGCTTCTGGCGCTGGTTGTTTCAGCCTGTGGCGGTGGCGGCGACGAGCAAGCTCTGATCCGTGCATATTTTCAGGCAGCTCGTTTTAATGACCGCCAGTCACTAGCTAACATAGCTATGTACGCTTGGGACACAGGTGAGCGGGGAAGCGTATCGAGTCCTGGTGTGGAAAGTGTTGGTGAAGAGCAACGCCGACCGCTTCTGATGAGGGATTTGAGCGAGACCCTCGCTGAGGCGATCCAGGCCGACGAGGAGTTCACCGCCGAGAAGGTGGCTTACCAGGACGAGAATATGGAGGCTATTCAGCGAGTGCTTGATGCTGAAGCGGAAGAGGAAGATGTGCGTCGTGCCGATCGCGAGGTTCAGGAAGCTTGGACCGATTGGCGGGATCGCACCATGGAACATACAGGAGCAGTGTCTGAAGCCAGAAACGCCCTCGGGGCCGAGCAGGGCGAGGCAGAGTTGAGTATGTTTGACCCCAACAACCCCATAGATGTGAGTCAGTACAACGGAGAGCTGATCACCAAGGAGGTTGTGGTTATCGCAGATGTCGAGCTTGACGGAACTGAGAGTGAACAAACGCTGACTGTGACATTACAGCAAGCTATCCTGACAGGCGATGATGGCATGCCAATGGAAGGTCGCTGGGTTATTAGAAGCATTAGCTAAACAATCAATTTCGTTATAGGTAGAACGGCTCGCTGCTGGTGGAACCCACTGGAGCGAGCCGTTGTTGTTGTGGGCTAATTGTTTCTGTTTGAGGCCGACCCAAGGGAGTTGTTATTTGGGGTTTGACCGGAGTGTCGGTTGTTAGTCCGTGGCAGATTTTGCGCTAGGTGAGAGTGAGTTTGGCAAATTTTGCCCGGATGGTCTTTTGCCCCACGTTCTTAAAGCGAACGGTTAGTTTCATGTCGCCGGTCAGCGGTTCTACAGAGAGGACAGTCCCGACGCCGAAAGTCGGATGCTTTACTTGAGTTCCTGGACTAATGCTGATGACCGACTGGTCTTCATCTTCGTATGAGTAACCATGGTCAGCTTGGACTTCATGGGTTGTTGCTGGGCCACGGTGTCTGCCTCGTGATGGTCGTTTTGATGCCATCGGCAGGGTAGGGGTTGGCAGTACAGGTTCGATGATATCTAGGAGTTTGGGTGGAATCTCGCTGAGGAATCGAGAAGGGTCCGAGGATTGATATTCACCAAAAACCCGACGTCTAGCAGCGCTGGTCAGCACAAGGCGCGTTTGGGCTCGGGTCATCCCAACATAGCAGAGCCGGCGTTCTTCTTCGAGCTCTCCATCATCATTTTGTGATCGAATATGAGGGAAGAGCCCCTCTTCCATTCCGACCATAAAAACCACCGGAAATTCAAGCCCTTTGGCTGCGTGGAGAGTCATCAACCAGACTTTGGCATCGCGGTTGCCGTGCTCCTGATCGGTTTCCGAAAGTAATGCTAATCGATCCACGAAACCGCTCAGTGAAGGTTCAGTTTCTCGTATTTCATAGTCTCTGGCTGCAGAAACAAGCTCCATCAGGTTAGCTAGGCGACTTTCTGCCTCCTCAGTATTTTGTTCTCGGAGTGCTTGGATGTAGCCAGACTGATCGAGCAATTTCCCAATTACGTCGGATATTGGTTCATGGTTCGCTATCCCACTGACGGTGTCGACTAAGTTCCGAAAATTTCGGAGTGCGGTGACAGCCCGCTGGGAAAGCAATTTCTCGTCGATGACTCGGTTCAGCCTCTTCCATAGGGAGGTGGCCGAGGCAGCTTCTGGAGGGGTGTGACTGAAAAGCGGACCCATGTTCGACGGCGCTGGACTGAGTTGCTCTAGTGATGCCATTATGCCTTTACCAATTCCCCTAGCGGGCACGTTGAGGATCCGGAGCAGGCTTACATCATCGTGTGGGTTCAACAAAAGTCGTAGATAAGCCAGTGCATCTTTAATTTCTTTTCGTTCGTAGAATCGGACGCTGCCTATGATTTTGTAGCTGAGTCTGTTTCGAATTAGTGCGTCTTCGAGGGCTCGAGACTGGGCGTTCGTTCGGTAGAGCACTCCAATAAGGCCTTCGTCGTGGACAAGTTCCTCACAGATCCTTGCTATAACGAAATCTGCTTCCTCGAGCTCATCTCCACCACGGAAACACCGGATAAGCTGGCCTCCGGCCCTCTCGGTCCAAAGACGTTTTTCTTGGCGGTTCCTATTTTTTTGGATAACGGCTGAAGCTGCGTCGAGAATGACCTGTGTTGACCGGTAGTTCTGCTCGAGACGAACTACAGTGGCTTCAGGAAAGTCCTGTTCGAACTCCATGATATTGCGCAGGTCGGCTCCACGCCATCTATAAATCGACTGGTCGGGATCCCCAACAACACACAGGTTACGGTGGTGATTAGCTAACAGTTGGATGAGGCGATACTGCGGCTGATTCGTGTCCTGGTACTCGTCTACCATGATGAAGCGGAATTGTCTGGCATAACGAAGCCTGACGGATTCAACCGTTTCTAAAAGCTCAACTGTGCGAAGAAGGAGGTCATCAAAATCAAGCGCATTAGCAGTGTGGAGTGCTGTTTTGTAGCGCTCGTAGAGCGTACTCGTGAGTCGGCCTTTAGCTCCCCACTCCTCATCCAGTGTTTTGGGATCCAGTGACTGGTTCTTTGCTTGGCTTATCAGCGACAGTGCTTGGCGGGAGGACAGTAATTTGTCGTCGATGTCGAGTTCCCGTAGGGCCCTGCGCACCACAGCCAGCTGGTCAGAAGAGTCGTAGATCACAAAATCACGCGCTAGGCCCATTAGTGGGCCTTCACGGCGAAGCAGTTTGGCGCAAAAAGAGTGAAATGTGGAGATCCAAAGATAGCAACGATCATCGGCGAGTAGCCCTACTACCCGATCGCGCATCTCTTGGGCTGCTTTGTTGGTGAAAGTGACGGCCAGTAGTTGTTCGGGGTCAGCGTGACCTTCCGCGATCAGGTAAGCCATCCGGTAGGAGATTACTCGGGTTTTTCCGGAACCTGCCCCCGCTAGGATAAGCAAGGGCCCACTGGTTTGTTCGACTGCCCGTCGCTGATGGGAATTGAGTTTCGTCAGGAAATCCATACTCAGGATCGAAGTCTAATTGGTCTCTTGTTTAATGTGCCGCAGAGTCTAACAAATAGTCCAGGCAGAGTAGATGTGCCAGATACTAGATAACCGAACGCTTTGAAAAACAACATCGTGTCTTGGTGTTGGCCCTGACGGAGGCAAGGTGATGTTCCGATTCTCTCCCTTCTGTCAAAACTTGCCTAACGAGGGCACATTCCTATGTGGTAATGGGTTACAAACTGAACCAAGGAAGGTTGTTCCTTGTTATTCAACCGTCACGCTTTTAGCAAGATTCCTGGGCTGATCCACGTCGCAGCCTCGGTGGACAGCGATGTGGTAAGCCAATAGTTGGAGTGGTAGGGTCATCACTATGGGGGTCAATAAAGGAGAGGAAGAGGGAACGGTGATCAATGCGTCTCGTTCTGGGTCCAATGAGGACTTAATATCTTCTCTGGCAATATCGGCTACGGCAATAACGGTGCCCCCGCGGGCCTTTACCTGCTGTAGATTCGATGCTACTTTGTCAAACACGTGCCCGTCTGGGAGGAGAGCTACCACCGGCATTCGTTCATCAATTAGTGCGATTGGGCCATGTTTCATTTCACCCGCTGGGTAACCTTCAGCATGGATATAGGATATTTCCTTTAATTTTAGGGCACCTTCAAGTGCGATCGGATAGGTAATTCCTCGTCCTAAGTAGAGAAAGTTCTGCTGTTTATAGAAACGCCTCGCGATTATCTGAATTGCTTCGTCGCACTTGAGTGTTTGTTCCAGCAATCTCGGTAATTGGTTTAAGTGTTCAAGATGTGTTCGTGCGATATTAAGACCGAATGTATTTCGAAGCTGTCCCAAATAGGCACCTAATAGGTGAAGTGCAACCAATTGTGTCGTAAACGCTTTGGTAGAGGCTACGCCAATTTCTGGTCCGGCGTGCGTGTAGACGGTTCCATCAGCTTGACGTGTGGCCATGCTTCCCACGACATTACAGATGGCGATGCTCAGTGCTCCTTTGTTCCTCGCTTCGTGGAGCGCAGCGAGCGTGTCTGCGGTTTCGCCGGATTGGGTGATGATAACCGCTAGGGTGGTCGGGGTAACGATTGGATTGCGGTATCTGTATTCTGAACCGTAGTCAACCTCAACCGGCAGCAACGCAAGGCGTTCAATAAGGAACTTACCGACCAGGGCGGCGTGCCAAGATGTTCCACAGGCTAGGATGACGACTCGGTCGATGGCACGTAACTTGCTATCTGGAATTTCCAGTTCACCCAGAAAGACTTGGCTTGACTCTAGTGAGGTACGGCCAAGCACAGTTTCTTGGACGGCCCAGGGTTGTTCGAAGATTTCCTTCAACATGAAGTGTCGATAGCCGGCTTTTTCTGCCATCACGGGGTCCCAACTAATGCGTTGGACGGTGGACTCAATTGGGTTACCCGCGAAGTCTGAGTACTCTACCGAACCACGTGTAATGACCGCCATTTCTTGGTCTCCCAGGAAGACCACGTCACGGGTGTGTTGTAAGACAGCCGGTATATCAGAGGCCACGAGGAATTCCTGCTGGCCATGCCCAACGAGCAGGGGAGGACCATTCCGCGCAGCCACTAGTTTGTAGGGGTCGTCAGAGGCTAGGAGCACAACAGCAAAGAGGCCTCGAAGCCCTTTGAGGGCTCGACGTACGGCTTGTTCGAGTCCATCCCCTTGCGATTCCCGTTCGACGAGATGTGCGATGACCTCTGAGTCAGTTTCGGTTTCGAACCGATGACCCTGAGCTTCGAGCTCGTGCCGAAGCTCAAGATAGTTTTCGATGATGCCGTTGTGTACGACGACAATCTGTCCAGTGCAGTCTCGATGGGGGTGAGCATTTTCTTCGGTCGGGCGACCGTGGGTGGCCCAGCGAGTGTGACCGAGGCCATAGTCTCCCTCCACGGGATTGTCGTTGATAGTTTCAAGGAGGCGAGCTAACCTGCCGGCACTGCGCCGGAGTTCCACAGTGTCCCCACGAACTAGCGCCACACCGGCCGAGTCATAACCCCGGTACTCAAGTCTCTGTAACCCGTCGATCAGGACAGGCAGAGCCGGTTTTTCTCCGATGTAACCGATGATGCCACACATGGTTCATTGACGGTGGTAAGAGGGTTGTCGGTCCTGCATAGGTGATTTGAATTTGAATGCAGAGCGCTACCCGCGCTTACCTTTTCGCTGGATTGCCCATCCTTCTTTGTTAACCTGCCGGCCTCGCGCTACAGCTAGAGAACCCGAAGGGACATCTCCAGAGATACAAGACCCAGCCGCGATATAAGCATCGTCACCAAGGGTTACTGGCGCAATCAGTTCGGTCCCGCTACCGATGAATACTCGGTCACCGATGGCAGTAGGGTGCTTTTCACTGCCGTCGTAATTGCAGGTAATGGTGCCTGCTCCAATATTAACGTCCTGTCCGATCGTTGAGTCACCTAGGTAGGTAAGGTGGTTGGCTTTTGAACCCATTCCGAGTGACGACTTTTTGATTTCTACAAAATTGCCGACCCGTGCTGCCTCTCCGATCCGAGATTCTGGCCGCAAGTGAGCGAATGGCCCAATGCGAGCGCCCTGTTCGATTGTGGCGCTCTGAATAACGCAGTGATTGTTGATGAGGACGTCGTCGCTAATGCAAGAATCCACGATTCGGACGCCTGTTTGCAATTCACACCTGGCACCGATCTTTGTTTGTCCTTCAAGGACGACTCCGGGGTGAATAACGGTGTCAGGCCCTACCGATACATCCACATCGATGTAAGTGGTCGCGGGATCTTCAATGGTGACACCAGCGGCCATTAACTCTTCGTTCTTTGTCTGCCTTACCATTCGCTTGACCTCTGCCAATTCTGTTTGGCTGTTAATCCCCATGATGTTATCCGAGCATTCCACATGGGTGGTTTCGACAGGCAGGTGGCGTCGTCGATAAATTGACACGAGGCCTGGAAGATAGATTTCACCATTGGGCCCTCCTGCAGGAATCTCCCGTAGGGTCTTGAAGAGAGGAGCAAGGTCAAGAGCATAAATACCACAATTGATTTCTTTGATCTTTCGCTGCTGCTCAGTAGCATCTCGCTCTTCAACGACGCGGCTAAGATTCCCATTTTGTCGAATAATACGACCGTAACCATAGGGCCTGCTCACTGTGGCTGTTAGGACGGAGATGGCGGCTTTGCATTTCTCATGCCTTGTCACCAGACGTTGCAGCGTTTCTGCCTTTACCAATGGTACATCGCCAGACAATACCACCAAGGTTCCCCGGTGTCCCCGTAAGAGCGCCTCAGCTTGGAGCAAGGCATGGCCTGTGCCAAGTTGCTCCAGTTGAAACACGAAAGCAACGGTTGATCGTGCAGAAAGAGTGGCTTTGACTTGTTCAGCACGATGGCCTACGACCACACTAACAGTCAGGGGTGTCAGGAGGTCAGCCGATCTCAGCACATGCTCAAGAAGGGTAAGGCCGCCGAGTTTGTGCAGTACCTTCGGTCGGCTGGACCGCATACGCGAACCTTGGCCGGCTGCAAGGATCAAAACATGGCAGGACACAGACTTCAGTGTAAACGATTCGGTGTGATTGAGTGTTACAACCGAAGGTGGCTATGGGCTGTTGAGCGCCTCGACAAATGCTTCCGTCTCTCTGATGCTGTCGAAATCTGCCTCTTCTCTTGCCTGAATCCGGTTCTCAGGGTTGAGTGTTATGGCCTTAGCAAGATGGTTGACAGCAGAATCAGTATCTTGATTAAGAGTGTGAGCAAGTGCCAGCATGTAGTGCAGCCGGTCATCTGATGGGTGAGATGAGATCGCTTTTTCCAAAAGTAATATGGCTTCGGCCGAATCACGCCGGTTCAAGGCGATGGTGGCTGCAAAGATTCTCTCGTTGATTGTTCTCGGTAATCTCTTCTTTGGGCTCGATTCCCGTGCGCAGATGTTCAGGTACAGATTGGCTCGTTCGTGAAGCTCTCGTTCGTCTGGAAATAGCTTCATTACTTGGCGAAATGCGGTAGCTGCTCGACTAAAATGCCGCCGCTGAAGAGCTTGTAGACCCTTCTCATAGAGCTTAACGGCCTTTAGGTAATCAGTCCTGAGTTTAGTGACTGGAGCTGAGGAAGTCCTTGCCTTTTGGGACCGCCGAGCGGGTTTGGCGGCGGCGGTACGTTTGGGCCGAGCGGATTTGGCGGCGGCGGTACGTTTGGGCCGAGCGGGTTTGGGGGCGGCGGTACGTTTGGGCCGAGCGGAGTTG
>Ga0310344_10002914_pt1 | contig 12816 bp, 13 predicted proteins | sample HC15DNA20200_MG_FD_203801 | JGI IMG/M metagenome (GOLD analysis project Ga0310344, IMG submission 203801) | Marine microbial communities from station ALOHA, North Pacific Subtropical Gyre - HC15-DNA-20-200_MG | ecosystem: Environmental > Aquatic > Marine > Oceanic | place: Pacific Ocean: North... | reverse complement strand
GATTTTGATGTATTATCTATAAATCCAAATGAAACAGCTTCATTTTTAAAAGAAAGACTTGAGGATGCTGGAATTAAAAAAATTAAAATTATTAAAAGAGAGGAAGCGGGAGAAATTATTGGAGAACATTATGAAGTTGTTGTTGGAAAAGAAACAATCGTTTTTATATTTAAACCACTTGGTTGTTTGAGTTATAATGTTGTAAAAAGTAATGGAAGAAAAATTAGAATAGCAACCATTGATACACTACTCAATTTATATTTGGGGTTTTTATATACAGATCGTCCATATTTTGATGATAAAAGAATTTTATGTATTAGCGAATATATGTTTAAAGTTCAACAACAAAATCGTTTGAAACAAAGAGGTTTATTGCAAAGATTTAATATTGATTGTTATGGAGCACAAAAAACTGTTTCTGATCTTAGATCTGACAAATCTAAAAAATTTAATGAACTTAAAAATAAACGAGGAAGTCCTGAGTGGGAACATTATTTTTTGAGATATAATCCATATCGCAATAAAAACACAAGAAAAAAAAAGAGAAAACCAAAGCGTAAAAACACACGGCGAAAAGGAAAGAATATATTTGGAATTAAGAATATATTTGGAATTTAACGTCTTCTGCGCCGGCGCCTGGTTCTACGTCTGCGCCTCCCCCCATCGGTGGGTGAAAGCAAAGCGTGGCGCTGCCCGTGCGGCGGCAGGGGCGCGGAAAAGGCAATCATCGACGACGGTGGTATTCTCTCTCTATGTAAAGGGACTGTGTGAAGATCCGCAGCCTCCTCTTTCGCCGCTCCGATTGGTGAAAGCAAAGCGCGAGAGCGATCACGGAGCGCGGCATCATCATGACCATGACGTATGCGACGTGGTATTCTCTCTCTATGTAAAGGGACCGGACGAAGATCGGCGGGCGCGGCGGTGCTCGCTGCACGTCGGCTAAAGATCCCCCCACTCCCTCTTTTTCTACGATGGCTGCGTGATCTTCTGCGGCGGCGTCTGGTTCTTTTTTTTCGGCGGCGGCGTCTGGTTCTTTTTTTTCGGCGATTTCTGCGGCGGCGACCAGCACTTTTTTTTTTAGATGGAACAGGTTTGTGTACTCTTTGCGGCGAGTCAGGTCCAAAATTTAGGCGGCGCGGTTCGCCCGGTCGCGAAGCAGGCTTAAAATTAGATACATTGTTAGGAGAAGAAAAGACTCCTCTTAGTTGTGGTGGTGAATTCATATATAATATACATTAGAAACAATTATATAAAAAAATATCCGAACACATATTTTTTATAATTGGTTCAATACCATTGTATAAATCATTTTTCTTTAAAATGGGCAAAATATTATCGCCAAAATAAGATAATAAACGCACCAAATATAAAAAAATATAAATAATTAAATGTTTCACTCGCAAACATATAAAATTACTCATAGACCATTTATTTACAAAACTACACATTTCACTTTGTTTTTCATTTTTAAAAAACGAATAAGCGTCTAAAATTCCCTCAGAAACTCTTCCATAAACAGAAACTTCATTTTTTGTTATTAATATATTTTTTAATTTAGGAAGGCTATTAGGAGAAATATATAAAATATAGTTATTTAAGATTTGATTGCGATCTTTAAAAATATGTGGAAGCAGACCATCCAAAAAAAAAGCTCCTTTATCTTTAAAATAACAATTTCCATCTATCAAATAGGGCAAATATGATGTTTTCATAAGAGATTTTTTCAAATCTTCTTTATTTTTATATTCACTTTTTATAATCTGTTTTCCATTATTATGAAAAGTCATAAACAACTTTCCTTTTTGTATGAGTTTAAACTTTTCTGAACTTAATTTTGAAACATTTTTCTCAATACTTTCATTAATTACATTAAAATTTTGATTTGTATAAAAAGATTTTCTAAGTAATGAATATTCCCCCAGCCCATCCTCTAAATCGTCTGTTAAATATTTAAAACACAATAACCCTCCAACACTACAACCAGACATTTTATTAATTTTTATCATTTTTTTCTTTTCCATTTCTTTAAGAAACATTAATATTCCCAAAACATAAGATCCATTAAAAGCGCCTCCTTCAATAACTACATCTAAATTATATTTTTTTTTTGGTAGATTTTTTAGAAGTTCATTAATATAATTTTCAAACATAATTTATATTAATAATTGTATATTAAAACTTCTTGCATTTATCCCAGGCTAAAAGTTTTTTTTTACAAACTTCATTTAATGTTGTTTTTTTTTGTTTAATACAATTAATCATTTCATTGAATTCTTTAAGACATTTTTTTTTTGGTTTATCCATTGAATATATTTAATATTTTTTTCTGCGTGATCTTTTTGTTTTTTTTACAGACATTGTTTTAAATAGTTTACTTAAATTTTTTGCAGTAGAACGACTTTTTTTAACAGACATTTTTCCCAACAATGTAGCTAAATCATTAACTTTTTTTCCGATTGTAAATTTTCTTCGCCTTGACATTGTTTTATCTAAATTTTGTAACCATTTACTTATTCTTACACTTTGTGCTCTCTTTCTTGCACGCATCGTTGCCCATTTATCCATTGCACCCGTTTTAGGATGACGCCATCTTCTTGATTTTATTTCTTCTCTTCTTTTAATTTTGCGGCTTTTTTTATGTTTTGAAATAGCACGCAAATGTGATTTTCCTCTTGTTGGAGATCTTCTTGGCATATATATATGATAATTATTAAATTTTTCCCCGATTCAAATATTGGTAGTGATTTACCAAATTATGGTAAGGATTTTATAATTACAAAAAATAATAATTATACTCATGCAATTTTATTGTGGCCAGAAAAAATACGTCCCCCCTTAAAAATAAATAAAAAAAATGTTGTTGGGACTACATTGGAGAGCCCAAAATACATGCTATATGAGTTTAATTTATCTACCAATCAAAATGCTTTTTTTGAATATTGTAAAAGATATATTGGAAAATTTTTAATTGGTGGAGTTAAAAATACAAATATACCCAATCAACCACCATTTTTAGGTTTTTACTGTTCAAAAACAAGTGGAAAAATTCCAAGAAACATCTCTTTTAATAAGACTAAAAAAATGTCAATTATGATTTCAGCAAAGAGTTTTCAAGGATTATGGTTAAAAAAAGGATATGGATATTCTTTAAGAAAACAAATAGTATTAAATATATTAAAAGGTAATTTTCCAATTGATATTTGGGGAAATGGTTGTGGTTATTTAGATTCTTCAGATTCACGAATTAAAGGCACTTTTAAAAATGGCGAACCATATAAAAATTATCAATTTACAATTGCAATTGAAAACGAGAAATATCCACATTATATAACTGAAAAGTTTGAACTTCCGTTAAGATATAAAACTATTCCTATTTATTGGGGTGCGAAATATATAGAACGTTATTATCCTAATTGTTGTATTCAATTAAGTGGTAATATAAAATCAGATATTTTATTGATAAAAGATATATTACAAAATTCTAAGAAATATTTAAAAGATATGGAGAAGGCACAAAAAAAATTATATGTAGATAATAATTTAGTAAAAAGATGTGTCAATATTTGGAAGAATAATCTCGTTAAATAATATGAAGAAAGGAATGAAAAAAATATTAAATTTTTGGTTAATGTATTTTGTAATTTGGCTTTTCTTGAATGCATTAACAACCCCAACAGAGGGTTTTTGTTTAGTTCCATTAAATATGAGTTTATGTTCAACTCCTGGTGCTATAGAAGGTAATAAGGTTACTTATATGGGTTACGCGCATGATTTAATCAAAGGTGGTCCTCCTAATCCGCCGGCTTGGCATGATGATCTGGGTGAGTCGGTTAGAGTTCCAAGCGATCCAAAACCTGCTGATTTTGGACCAAAAGTTCCAGAGAAAGGAAATTACGGGAAAAAAGGAAATGATTCTGCAGGTGCAGATGGACATCATGAATTGATGCCTGTACCTGGTGGACATTCGGCAAGCGACCATCAACACACCCCACCTTTTGAGTCAAAAAATTCATATAATGTGGGATAATCTTTAAAATTTTACTCAACTTTTCTTAAAAAGTTGAATAAGAAAATTACATCTTATTGGGATTTCTCTCTTTAATGGATTTTCAATTCTCTGAAATGCAAAATCCAAAAGTACTAGTTTAACACCTTCATTTTTATATTTGCTCTCTGGAGAATTGAAAATCCATTAAAGAGAGAAATATTGAGTTTTTGAAAATTACATGGTTGATTTTTGATCAAAAAATTGATTAATTTTAGCGTTCCATTCAGTTAAATAATTCACTAATTTTTGAATTCCAAAAAAAGCAGATCCAAATACAAATGTTATGAAAACATATCCACCCAAAGTAAAATGATTATCACTAGCAAAAAGTTGCGGAACATATTTTTTCATTGTTATTTTAACAATAGGCATTTGCAATAAGAAAAATAGAATCATAGCAAATATAGGACCTTGTAATTCTTCATAATATTTATCATCCTTTGAACGATTTTCGTATTGTTTTCTTATTTCTTCTCGTATAACTCTCTCTCTTATTTCATTTTCTTTTATATAATCACGTTTTTCGGGTGGAGGTTCAGGAACATAATTGGGTTTAACTTGTGTATCTTGAACTATATGATTTGTTTGCATAGGAATATCTCTAGATGGTAGTTCTGTTCCTCCATTGCTGCTAATACTTTGTATTTGTTGTGTTAATTGTTCCATTTGTTCAGGACTTAATTGTGGAGGAAGTGGAGGAGCCATTTCATTTGTTTCTAAAACAACTTGTCCCTCCCTCATTTTTTGTGTTCCTCTTTGACAAGTATTATTTAATTGAATTTCAGGCAAATCTGAAATATTTGTGGTTGAACATTCCATTATAAAACTTGCACTTAAAGTTTTGAAAAAAATTACGCAAATTCAACAATCTTTTTTGTTGAATCACAACTTTGTGCTTTATGAGTAAATTTATAACATTTATTATTATATTTGTAAATCTTTCCTTCTATTTTGTCAAGGGAAGGAGCTTTATATACTAAACAATTCCTTTCTTTACAAACACGCCTGAACATACATGAAAGACCCACACCTAAAACAACAGAAATAATATATGGGGAATATTTTCCATAAATTAATCTTCTAATATGCATATATAATTACAAATCATTTTATTTCAACTCCTTCAATTTTTGCTTGTATTGGATATTTCATTATTTCTGATTCTCGTGTAGGGCAAGAAATTTCATTTGCATCAAATTTATAACATGTATCGGCTTTATCTTTATATAAAATTTTATCTATGTTATCTGGCGTTGGATAAATAATAAGTGTTTGAGGTTCTGGGGAACTAATATATACAAAAAAAATTCCAATAGCTAAACTTATTATGAAAGCTTTGGCATCAAAAAATTTTAGAATCATATATTATATAATAGGATTATTTTCCTTGTTTTATATGTTCTATATCAGTAAATAAATTACGTTTTTGTATAAGACGATTTTTTCCTACCTCACCTTTCTCAACACTAATAATCGTTTCAGCTTCAAAGTTTATTAACCATTTTTTATCATTTGATTTAATATTTTTTACACCCATTAAACGATATTTAAGATCTCTACTTTTTAGTTGTATTGGAATAATTTCATCTATATATGTTTTTATAGCCGCAGTTAACATTTCTGAATCTTCTGAAGAACTATACTCCTTAATATTATCTGAATATAGTTTTATCATTTCTTGCAATTTGATATTTTCTATTTCTAATTGTTTATCTCTTTCCTGAATATTTGTTTGATCTTCTAATTGAATTTGATAAGAAATTAATTTTGCATTAAGATTATTGTATTCTTCTTTTAAAGAATTAAAATTTTCTGTAACAACATCTTCAGTTTTTAATTTAAATAAGAAATCTAGTTTACTTTTTATAATATCTTCCTTAATATTATTAATTGAAACTAATAAGGTATTAATTTCTTTTTTTAAATTAAGTATTGTTGGTTTTTTAACATCAAAAGCAAGGTTACAAGGATTTTTTGAAGATCCACATTTTATTTTTAAATTTCCATTTTTATTAATAAATATATTTCCTACCTTTTTTCTACATTTCAAACATGGAGGTCTGAATTTTTTAATCCTTTCTCTTTTTTCTTTCAATGATAATTTTGGATCTAATTTTCCTTTTTCTTTTTTAATTCTTTTATCTTGTTTGTGCTTAGCTTCTAAAAATTTGTCAAACGCTATTAAATACTCCTCAAAACCTTGATTATGTTTTTTTTTCATAATACTGCCTTTTCTACTTTGTTTTAAAATGTATAATTCTTCCTTATCTAGTGTTGAATATAATGTTTTAAAAATAAATTTAGATATATCACATGGTTTTTCTTCACCTTGATTATCTAAAATTTCATAAAATTGCTCAATTTGAGCAGTATTTTGAAGTTTTTCAACGGTTTTTTCATATTTTTCTGGTGTAAAATATACAAAATCAACTCTTGTTGGATCATCTTCACGTTGAAATATTTTTAAATGAAAATCTTTGCAAGGTTTATTATTCCTTTCTATAAGCATATCTGCAGTCTTTAAAACAAGTTTTTGTTTGAGTTTCTCCTTCTGAAAGGGCTTCATATATTATACTTTATAAAAATTATCAAAACTTTTAATATAATTATCAGGAACATTCGTATTAACGGGATTTTTGACATGAACCGGATTTTTTATATAAACGTCCGGAACATTACCTTCAAAGCGGGGCAAATTAGTTATTAATAAATTATGTTGACGTTGAGCTTCCTCATTAAAAATCCGAAGTTTTGTCATTATATACTCCTGCTCTTTCGTTTTTTTTTCTTCTTTCTCTTTAGGCGTTAATTTGCTTTTATGTTTATAAAAAAGAAAACCTCCTAAAATTAAGATAAAAAAAAATAATAAAGATAAATTTAGAACTCCGCTATAATAATTATTTTTTTTAACATTACATTTTTTTAAAGTTTCCTTTAAAAAATATCTAGTTCCAGGTTCGATTAAAATTGGATTAAACTCGGAAATCATATATAAAACTAAAAAAAAAAGTTATTTCAAACAACTTTTTCTAAAAGTTGTATATAAGATGGCAACTGGAACTCCATTTCTAGCTTTATTTACCTTTTTTAGTATTACTTCTATATATATAGGCGTTCGTTGGTTTACAACTGACACTTTTAAAGTGCGAAATTTTTCTTGGGTTTCTAAGATTGTTTCAATAGTATATATTCTTTTAGTTTTAATTTCGCAATATTTTATTAATCTTAAACATACAAAAACAGTATGTGGCGGAACAGAGCAGCGAACAAAAGCTTTATTATTTACAATTGTTCCCAATATTTTGATGTTTGGATTGGTTTTTGGACTTTTAATAATATTACCTGGTTGGAAAGCACCATTTGCTAATACTATTGGATATACCGTTATAAAAACTATGGGTGTAACTGATTTGTTACGCGGAATGATGAAAACCGCAAAAGAATTAAAATCAGGAAATACTGAAGGAAAACCTATCGAAGGTAAACAAGCACCTAAATTAAGTAGTGGGCAACAGGGTGGGGGTCAACGCGGAGGTCAGGGGAAAGCAGACCAACCACCAGCACCTTTACCGCCAGATCCACCATCACCAAGTGTTGTCGCGGCTAAAAAAGTGGCAAAAGAAAAAGCAAAAGAAATGCGAATTGAAATGAAAGAAATAATAAAATATGTTCAAGATGATCCTTCTCTTATCATTAATGAAATAACACCTGAAAACTGGGATCAATGGATGGAAAAAACTGCCTTGCCCAAATTATTTAAAAAACAATATACTGTTAATAAAAATCATCCTGATATTGCTAGATTATATAATCTTGTAAGCATAAGAGATCTTATGGGAGAATTTATATGGTTGATATTAGCTGGCTTTTTAGTAATAACAACCCAAACAAATGCAATATATTCAATTAATTGTAAAGGTGAAACATCTAAAATGGAACAAAAAATAGCCGAACAATGGCAAAAAATAGAAAATAGAGCAAAAAATACAGAAAAACAGAAATTTTGGACAAGAGAATAATTACCATTCAAATTTTGGAACTGCTAAATAATATAAAACGAATAAATAACTAAAAATTGATAAAACTAAGGTAACTAACCAAATAGGAATAACAGTGTGTTTTTTTCTACCTAATCCAAATTGTTTTATTGTTCCATCTTTATTATATAAAAAAGAAGGTTCTAATTTTTGAATGATTGCAAATAAAAAAATAAAAATTAATATTGAAACTGAAGTAATATTATTTCTTATAAATAATCTGTTCATAATAATAAATGTATAGATTATTTTCGTCCAGCTTCGCCCTTAAAATGCTTCGTCACCATCTCTTTCACCATGATCATCATCATCTCCCAATAAAGACATTTGAATAGCATTATCTGCCTGTTGTCTTGCTGTCATATCCATATCATGAATATCTGCATCTGTTAAAATTCCTCGCAATCTTCCTGTAACTTCATCTTCTCCACCCTCACCGCGCTCAATTCTTGATTGAGATAAAAATACAGCTAATTCATTTTCAAATTGATCTGGATTATATTGATGAACTGCCGTTGTTTGTCCAATACCCCAATTTCCTAATTTTAAATTTTGATGGAGTTTTTGAACCTTTCTAACCTCGTCTGGAAGATCTTTATAATGTTTTGTTATTCTTTTAGTCTCCTTTATTTTAGAACTCAAAGTAATTTCATTAATTGAATCGTTATTATAATTTAAATTATCTTTTCGCTTAACTAAAATATTTATATAAGAAACCAATAAATTTGTAATTGCTTGGGCTGCTTCTTCCTTTCTACCTAGTTCTATATCTAATAATGTATCTACTCCCTTATCATCGTTTCCCACACTATCTACGGAAATAGCATCAATATCATCACTCTCTTTTATCGTTTTAGGGATTACAATTTGATCTGAATATGAAACATACATGTTTAATACAGTTAAAAGATAAAATTCACCAATATCTTTTACAATTGAACAATCAAAAATTGTATCAATCCCATTAATTTTTGAAAAGAATGGAGTTCTTTCCATTAATGATAATAAGTCAGCAGATTCTTTTTTAATTTTTTTTAGCATGAAATCTAAACAACCTTGAAGATCATATGATGATGGACGATTAATATTATCTTTTGATTTATTTAACTCTTCCTCTATATGTTTTTGAAGTAATTTTATATGTTGACTACTTAAACCCCAATGACTAGGAATAGGTGCATGCTCGTATTTTACACGATTAATAAGAATAGAAGGATATATAGTTGCTATGTCTCTGATAGCTTGTTTGAAAAAATCAAATATAAAAAATGAAGTTTCATCATAATTATCCATGAAAATTCCGTTTCCGCGTTCTTTCCATTCTTGTATAGTATCTAAAAAGTTTCTTACTATATCGAATTTTTTTCTAGATAAACCACCATTTTCTTTTATAAAATCTAATAATTTTTTTCTCATTTCATCGTTAGCCTTTCTTAAAAAGTTTTTTAATTTTATTACACTTTTATATTCATCACTTTCTCCTTCACCTTGCCAGTCTAATACATCAAAACTATCTGTTAATATTTTTAATAAACCAATAAGATTTTTGTCAACATTAACATCATCTTTTACGAGAAAATGATCTAATAATGCTATTAAAAATTGATGTGGATGGAAAATATCATCTCTATCTTTAGTTTTAATAATATTACTTCTTGCAATAATACTCAATAACTCTATCAAATGTTCATTTGTAAAATTTTTACCTTCATCCTTTAATTTTTGTACTTTCTCATCAAAAGTATCATCTTCTGTAATTGAAGATTCAGAACTAATACATAAATGCATTAATTCATCTGGAAGACCTTTATTGAAATTACAATAATGTAAAAAAGCTTTATATATAGTTTCATTTGAGAAATCTTTTTCTAATTCTGGATATATAAGTTTTGTATTATTGGAATCATATATAGTTCTAGCCTTAGATAATTGTTTATAAGAATTATAGGCAAAACTTAATTCATTAACTTGATTATTCAGAGAACCAATTGATTTATCTTTTTCAATAAAATATAATAAAACATTTTTTTCTCCTTCATTACAACAAACATTTTCTAAAAATGGAACATTTTCAATACTAGTTAATAATGGAGTTTCATGATGAACGACTTCCTGTATGTGTTCCTGAATATTCAGTGAAAAATAAATAATTTTTCCAGATATTTCTGATAATTGAGAAAATTGTTCTTTATTTCCAGATTTAATATTGCTATTAAAAGATCCAATAAATCCACCACCTAATCCTCTTACCTTTGGTATTTTTAATTGTCGTAATGGTGGTAAAAATGTACTCCAATTTTTAACATCTATATATGTTGGAACCAATTCAACTTCAGGCACATATTCTCTTCGTGTTTTTAAACGTAATTTAATATGATCTTTTTCTAGAACTTTGACTTTTATTACTTTTAACACATTTTTTTTTGTTGTTTCTTCTTTTTGTTTGCGTAAAACTTTCCATATTCCTATATTAGCTTTTATTTTAGTAACAATACAGGATAAATATTCTATAAGAGACAAATCAGTATCATCATCATTTAATGGAAACCCACCAAATGATTCTTTACAACCAGGAAAACTTTTTTTAGATTTTGGAATGGGTATAATGGTTTGAATGCTTATAATTAGATAAGCTAATGTATAAGTTAATAAATACATATCGCGTAATTTTTCGCGCGCCTTTCCCTCTTTCTTACCTACAGCTTTTATTAATGCACTATCTGTTTCCATAGAATTAGTAACATTATTAATAATAAAATTAAAATCTTTCTCAAGAGAAATGCCCATATCTTCAGAAATTTTTATAATAACACTTTTAATTTTTTTAACATCTTCAGTATCTTCTTTCTTCTTTTGAACAATTTGTCTCATTGTTATTTCTTTTACATCTTGCTCAATTTCTTCTCTACTACTTCTTTTTGCACCACTTTCTTCATATCCTTCGGAAATATCAAAATTTATTGCACGAATTAAATAACCACTATATTTATCCACTATATAACCACCATCATCACTTTTAGTTCCACGATCTCTTTCAATTTCATTTAATTTATCAATATATTTACCTGATTTATATGCATTAGCCAAACTTCTATAAAAAGTTGGAATAAGAGGAATATTAGTATCTATACAATAATACCAAAAACTATCGGTTTCTTCTTTGCGACAATATTTATCTGTAAATAAAATAATATCGTTTTGTTTTTTAACAAAATCTGCTTGTCCTAATATATTGTCTCTTAATTCTTCATACGGAGATTTTATTAATCCTTCACTTTGTTCCAAAGCCCAACCAATCTCCAATTTTTCTCGGTCATAACTTAATTTTTGAATTAATTTTAATTTTAATAATTTTTGGATTGATAATATATTTTCTTTTAAATCAGTCTTTAATTTCTCCCGCAATTCTTCTTTTGATAAATAAAATTCTCTATCAAAATGTTCCATCATTTGTTTTAATAATTTTTTATTAAATTGTGATTTACTGATATTTTCATCAACACATTTTTTATTTATTTTTAAACATTTATTTCTTAAATTACAAAAAAGATCACCAATTTCCTTATCTTGGATTTCCTCATCTAAAATCCATTGTGTTCCAACACGTTTATAATAAATAATCTTAGATGTTTCCGGATTTTTTATAATAGAATACTGTCCTTCTCTAACTTTTCTTTTTCCTGTTAAAATTGCTTCCATTTCCTCAAATGCATCTTTTTCACTCATTCCTACATTTTTTTTCAAATGATTGAATAAAAAATCCTTAAATTCACCCTCTTCTAAGGTTGATTTTTCTAATCTAAATTCTTCTAATATTTCATAATGTGTTATATCATATTTTTTATCATAAAATATTTCATCTTTTCCATCATCTTGGTTTAATTGATGAATATCAAAATATTCTTTTGTTAATATATAATTTTCGCATCTATTCTCTTGAACGTCTTCTTTATTTGTTTCTTCTAATCCTTCTTCAGCAATTTGGTCAATATTTACAGTTGAATGTAAATCTAAATCTTGTAAAGACATAAAAGTCATAAAAGTTTGTGCATTATCTAATGTTAATATTTTACGAAAAATTTCACTATTATATTTAGTTTTAATATCATAAATTTCTTTTAATTCATCATGATTTGTAAATAAAAGTTCTTTTTTAATTTCAACATTAAAATTATGTTTTATATAACTATCATTTTCGGTATTATATTGTATAATTTTCTTTTTATTTTTAGTAATTTCAGTCTCAACCATTTGTAAAATTTTTTTATAAATATTATGATTAATATTGTCACCGTAAATATGAAAAGGTTCTAACGTATATAAGATTTTTGTAAAGGAAACCCTATCTTCAGTATTACAACTTTCTAATAGTTTATCTGTATCGGGTATAATAGTATTAAGAAATTTTTCATATTTATTTTCATCCTCAATATTAGGATCTAATGTCATAGTTGTAGCATTATTCATTGAATAAATATATGGATTTTCAATATCTAAAATACTATGATCAACTATTTTATTTTTTATAGAAGTTAACAATGAATTATAACCAAAATAAATCATATTTAATTGTGCCCGCGTTTTAATATTTGTTTTGGGATTTTTAATACGAGAATAATTAATTACGGGGGTAGGTAATAAAACATATCCCATAATATCCAGATTATCATTTCTAGTTATATTTATAAAATTTGTTTTTGTTTGAAAATTATCTAATTTTTCAATTTGAAT
>Ga0310344_10002913_pt1 | contig 12825 bp, 8 predicted proteins | sample HC15DNA20200_MG_FD_203801 | JGI IMG/M metagenome (GOLD analysis project Ga0310344, IMG submission 203801) | Marine microbial communities from station ALOHA, North Pacific Subtropical Gyre - HC15-DNA-20-200_MG | ecosystem: Environmental > Aquatic > Marine > Oceanic | place: Pacific Ocean: North... | reverse complement strand
TGTACTCGAACGCCATCCCGGCTTGAGGAACTGGGATCTAAATACCAGGTGGACAATTGTTATACGGATTACCAGGATCTCCTTGATAACCCCGAAATCGAAGCCGTTACCATCGCAACCATGTGGGACCAACACACCGATCCAACCCTGGCCGCCTTACGTTCAGGAAAGCATGTCTTTCTGGAAAAACCCATGGCGTCGACCAGTGCGGACTGTGAGAGAATCTGCGCAGCGGAAGAATCGTCAGATCGAAAATTAATGGTGGGACATATTTGTCGATTCAATCCCCGATACGCGGCTGCTAAACGGGAGGTGGAAAGCGGGAAAATTGGAAAGATAGTGGCCATGGCTGCCAGGAGAAACATCCCAGCCCAATGGACTCCTGAGATACTAAACAAGATCGGACCGATTGTTGGTGATTCCATTCACTGTACAGATATTATGCTTTGGTTGACGGGTGCCAGGATTATCAGTGCCTACGCTCAAACAGTGGATGTTCGGGGTTTGAAATATCCGGACATCGGGCAAATTATGTATCGTTTTGACAGTGGCGCTACAGCCACTTCTGAGGCAGTCTGGTGTATGCCAGATGGGGTGCCTTTTGACATCGATGAACGACTGGAAGTGATTGGTACCGAAGGAGTCATACATATACAGGATACGTTTCCAAACTTCTCTTACAGTAACGGTTCCTGGAAGTCACCGGATACCACTTATTGGCCTTTATTGCATGGTGCTCGTCGTGGTGCATTACGGGACGAGTTTTCTTATTTTGCAAGCTGTATTCAGGAAGACACACCGATAGAGGTCATTACTCCCCGGGAGTCCATGGCTGCTGTGGAAGCTACTTTGGCAGCAGAGCAATCGGCATTATCTGGCGAGGTGGTCTATCTTTAGTGCAGTCCGGGCACGGTGCCGTGAGATGCGGTTGATCATGAGCTCGTAAATTTGGTTTCCGGGAATTGTGAACAAGGACAGTCCTCATTGCGTATTAGCATTGGGAAGAGAGGGTAATCATAGGTCAGTCAAGTGTCCGATAGTTGCAGTGATGGGATATTACCAGAGATTGATTGAGACCTTCCAACCGGTTGCAGACGTTCTGTAACTCGATGAACTTATGGATCGGGAAGGGGATGGACATGAAATTGCTTAAGAATTCAGGGAGCGGGTTAGCCGTCAATTTTGAATTGAACAAGTGGGATCTTTTTACCACATACAAAAATTGCCTGCTGATTTGGTTCGTTACGGCAATACTGGACGCGTGTTCGACCTCCTTTTTTATGATGTCAACGGGGCCTGAACAGGAACTGAATCCTGTAATCCGAAGCATGTCGTATGGGTATGGGATTTATGCGGGCCCTCTGATGGGCAAAGTATATCAGTTGTTTGCCCTGTGGGGTTTTTCCATCATAACTCCACGGCTTACGTATCCGATATGCATCGCTACCATTCTCATGAATTTGATTGCTGTCGCTGTGAATCTGGGTACGTGAGGTGTGTACGGATAAGATTCATGATGTGACCGAAAGGTCCTGTATTGTAGACCGCACGCAGTGAGGGTTAGTCCGGAACTAGCGAATCAGAATTCGAAAAAGACTGGCGTAGTCGTCTGTCCATAAGGGAATAGGTGTTGAATATTCCGGTGGAAAGACCATTGCAGCAAGCACCTGTGGGTGTTTCAAGAGATCGAGATTGTTGGTCAGCAGTACCCATCGTGAACTGTATATCCAGTCTCGGTCATCATCGTCTCCGTTCGCAATAATCGTATACTGGAATTGTCGGTCTTCAGCAAGGTTCATCATGACCGGGTTTAAATCAAGGTATCGGTTTGAAATGTGAACAGCCAGCACACCTTCCGGGGTCAGGAGTCGCTGATAGGTTACAAAGGCTTCGCGAGTCAAAAGATGAACTGGGATAGAGTCACTGCTAAAAGCATCGAGCACCAAAACGTCATATTTGTTGTTGTCAGGCAACTGTTCACGTTCCATGGCCAGTCTTGCATCACCAAGGACCAGTGATACTTTCACTTTTCTAGCACGTGCTGCCGTTACATAGGTGAACCAGTCTTCCTCGGACAGACGTATTACATCCGGATTAATTTCATAGAACGTATAATGATCACCAGACTTTCCGAAGGCAGCCAGAGAACCGGCGCCCAGCCCGACAACACCAACCCGTTTATTGGGCTTGCGAGATAGCTGAATTGCCAGTCCCACACCACTGTTGGCTGCGTAATAGGAGGTCGGAAGAGTGGTTGCGGAACGCTGCATTTTCTGTAAGCCGTGGGTAATGTTGCCATTAATGAGGGTTCGTCTATGAAGGGATGATGATTCTTTGTCGTATTCCACTACCTTCAATACACCGTAGAAATTGCGCCGTTTCACAATGGTGTCACCGTATAACGGTTCCGGAAGGTGTATGCCTGTCCACTTAACATAGGGTCCAAGGGCTGCGTACCATTGATCCACCGTAGAGCGATACATATTGGTTGTCAGTGAGGCAGTAAGTACGACCATAGTGACGACCAGACCAGTGGTGAGAGACCACCAGGGTAGATGCAACAGTCGCCATCGAGAACGATACATCCAGACAAAATAGCACGAGAATAAAAGCACTCCTATGAATGTCAGGTGTGCGTAAAACAGAAGGGTCGAATACTTTGCGTTGAGCAGTAGATAGCCGGTCCCGCTGACTATAACTAAGGTAACGCTGATCAGGAGGGTGTATTTGGTATGCCGTTGAAAGAACGACACTTTTCTGTTCAGCAGTTGGATAAGATAACCGCTCAGAGGGGCTCCGGAACCAAGAATCAAGGCGACGTTGAGGGTTAAGTCGCGGTAGTGAAATACGGTGGTCAGTAACACACACCAGAGAAGAGAGAATATTACAGTCAAGTTTAGCCTAGTGAAACACCAGGGATTACGCTCTGACAGACAGACCAGGATAAACAGCAACCCCGAGGTAAGTAGCGACCAGTGGAATTCCCAGTAATCCTGGAAAATGAACGGAGCGACACCAGCAACAAACAATCCGCCAAGTGCACCACCGAAGGCCATGGATAAATAGTAACCGGTCAAGTGAGCGGGAGACGGTCGTAATCGATACAGTTCACCGTGGCAAACCATGCAACCACCAAATAGGACGAAACTGTAGAGTGTTATCTGCCAGAGGATGGGTACCGACAGCCCCGTGTTTAGAAGCCATATGGTTCCGAGCCATGAAAGCATCACAACCGGTGTGATCAGGGTACGTGAATACCAGTAACTCCCTTCAAACGTAACAATAAAGGTAATGAGATAGATTGCCAGCGGGAGTATCCACAGGAAGGGTACAACTGCTAAATCCTGACACATTTTATTGGTAATAGACATGAGCAAGGCGGTGGCACAGGCTGGAAGGGCAATCCACAGTTTTCGTATGTAGACCGGATAAGTTGTGTTGGCGGAGGTCGAGTTACTGATGGCGGGTAAAGGTGTGGAGGACACTGTACGGAGAGACCACATGATCCAGAGACTGAGTATCCCGAAGAGGAATAGACCGCAGGACCAAAATAGCGACTGGTGAATCCGGGTCGTGTAAGGCTCAATCACAAATGGAAAACTAACCAGTGCAGAAAGAGAGCCGACATTGGATAAGGCGTAAAGGCGGTACGGAGAATGTGTCGGGTGTGTTCGAGCGAACCAGCTCTGCATCAATGGTCCAGTAGTGCATAGAAGAAGATACGGTATTCCCAGAGTTCGTGTCAGTAACCAAACAATTTGGAAAAAGGGTTGGCCGTTTGCCCCCGGTTTGAGTGAATTAGAAGGAATGATCGGAAGACAGACGATGGCACAGACAATCAAAAAGCAATGGATGCACAATTGTAAATGCAGGGGACAATATCGCGTTATGAGATGGGCATAGCAGTAGCCCGCTAGCAGGACGACCTGAAAAAACATCATGCAGGTTGTCCATACTCCTGGTGCTCCACCGAACCAAGGCAGGATGAACTTTGCGATCAGTGGTTGCACGAGAAACAGTAAAAAAGCGCTAAGAAGTATGGCCAGACCAAATATTCCAACGGAGGGATACCGCATCGTATGGGATGAGACAGATGGGGATGTAACCATGGAGGGCTAACGCAGTCTGTACATGAGTAACGTCCGGTAGACGGCAATGGAATGAAGAGGATAGTAGCGGTAAGGGCACGTCCCCGGGACAGCTGTGTGCCTGCCAGCTTCCTGCTGGTAGCGGATGCATGTCTGAGTGCTCAATATACCGACAAGGGCGTGCGTATCCAATCACAAATAGTAGAGAGTGTGATTCAGGAAAACCGGGTGATGGTTGCAATTAAAATCTGTGGTAACGATTGTCCGTATCGTGGTCAGCACCTGTCCATTGTAATCATCGTCATTCCCAGCACGATAGGTGCAGAGGGGAACCTCATTTCAACTTGGTATGCCGCCTGTTGTTCTGGTGGTGTTATGTAGGTTGAACTCAATCCGGTTTAAGAAAACAAGTTTGCGTACGACCATGGTAATACACTATCAGGTCTTTACAGGTTTTCACTTTGAAGATGCTGTACTATGAAGTATACGTTGTTGCCTAGACTGCAGACTCTGCAGTTTGACAGTCAGTACGGGTGATTGAGCGCGGATGGTTGACCTGTTCTTTTTATTCACTCTAAACAAGGATCTTGTTGTCATGAAGAACGTTAAGTTGTTGGCCGCCTGCATCAGTCTTGGGGGTTTGTTTTCCATTGACTGCCATGCTCAGGATCTGGAACGTGTGGCCTACAACCATCCAGGACTCGTAGTGGATCTGGGTGTCGGCCTGTGGTCCTGGCCTTTACCGATGGATTACGATAACGACGGTGATATGGACCTGCTCGTGTCCTGTCCAGATAAGCCTTACAATGGAACGTACTTCTTCGAAAATCAAGACGGACCCGTCAAGTTTCCGGTGTTTAAAGCGGGTATTCGCATTGCTGACGGATATGAAAATATATCAATCAGTCGCGTTGATAAAATCGACCGGATACTAGTGCCAGGTCATGAATTTACACATTTTATTACGAACGCTTTTAAGGTTCAGGACACCATTTATCCAAAGACTAATCTTTTGCCAGAGGGCAGTAAAATCCGCACCAATCAATGGAAGTGGATCGATTACGACCTGGATGGACAACTGGATATTATTGTTGGAGTGGGAGACTGGTCCGCTTACGGGTGGGATGATGCCTACAATAGGAAAGGAGAATGGACCAACGGTCCACTGCATGGATGGGTCTTTCTTATTCGGCAAAGGTTGAATAAGACCTGGGAACCACCTGTTCGGATTCACGCAGATGGTAAGCCCGTAGACGTGTTCGGCAGGCCCTCTCCCAATCTGGCAGATTTTGATAACGATGGTGACTTGGATCTGCTTTGTGGAGAGTTTCTAGACGGTTTTACGTATTTTGAAAACAGTGGAACACGTACCAAGCCACGCTACGAAGGTGGACGGCGACTGTGCTATAGAGGGATGCCGCTGCACATGGATGTTGAGATGATTGTCCCCACTGCGGTCGACTGGGACTTGGATGGGGATGTGGATCTGGTAGTGGGAGATGAGGATGGTCGTGTGGCGCTGTTGGAGCATACTGGTAGCCTGGAAGATGGACTGCCGGTTTTTCTTCCTCCAGAATATTTCCAGCAGCATGCAGCCGATGTCAAGTTTGGAGCGCTGGCCACCCCCAGTGTTTACGACTGGGATGGAGATGGTGATGAAGATATTATTTGTGGTAATACCGCGGGTCAAATTGCCTGGATAGAAAACCGTAGCCAGCATGGCGTAGAGAATCCACGATGGGAAAAACCCCGATTACTGAAAGCCGGAAAACAGATTATTCGTATCATGGCGGGATCCAATGGTTCTATCCAGGGCCCATGTGAGGCGAAATGGGGATACACTACACTTAGTGTGGGTGACTGGGATCATGACGCCTTGCCAGATCTCATTGTCAATTCGATATGGGGTAAAGTGACGTGGTATCGAAATGTCGGAACTCGAAAAGATCCGCAATTGCAACCGGCACAAGCTATTGAAGTTGCATGGGGTGACGATTCTCCTCCGCGACCAGCATGGAATTGGTGGAAACCAGTGGGCAACGAACTGATTACACAATGGCGCACCACACCTGTTGTAGTTGACTGGAACAGCGACGGTTTAAATGATCTGGTGATGCTGGATCATGAAGGGTACCTGTGCTTTTGGCAGCGTTCACAACGAAATGGCAAATGGATACTTTTGCCACCCCGACGGATGTTTCTTGATCGGTCCGGATCGCCGATACGGCTTAATGATGGTTATGCCGGGGCCAGTGGCCGGCGTAAGCTTGCCGTTACAGATTGGGATGGTGATGGAGATCTTGATCTATTGGTCAACAGTATCAATGCCGACTTTATGGAAAATGTGTCTGAAAAAGAAGGGAAGGTCGTGCTGGTAAATCGGAAAGCGGTGGCAAAGCGTCCTATAGCTGGCCATACCTCCAGTCCAACCGTTGCGGATTTCAACAATGACCGGGTTCCGGATTTACTGGTTGGCGCAGAAGACGGCTATCTTTATTATCTCAGAAATCCACGCTGCGTTTCAAACGGACCAGACTAATCGTATTGGGCAGCTAGGTCCAAAAGAGACGTTATCGCAGGAAATCGTGCCGTAATCTTGTGTTGATTACAACTGAAAGAGTGGGTATTGATAGGGTTCTTCGTGCATTAGGGTAGAACTTGCCTGTGGAATCGTCTGGTTGTTCAGCGTAGCCGATTCTCTATGTAATGCTTATTTAGTTAGAAGTGTAAAAGTTAATATGGTTTCGTGATAACACTGCGTACTTGACTCGAAGTGCGATTCGAAAAAGGGGTAATACGATGAGAGCTCCGGCAATTTATTCCCTGGTTCTGGCCATGGCGACGATGGCTCAAGGTGCCAATTGGCCCCATTTCCGAGGCCCGCAGTTTAATGGTTCCAGTGACGAAAGGAATCTACCCGTTCAATGGAGTCAAACGGAGAATGTTCGCTGGAGTGTCGATCTTCCAGGTGCCAGCGCAGCGACGCCGATCATCTGGGGTGATTTGGTATTTGTATCCAGCACCAATGCCGAAAACGCAGGTATGGTGGCGATGGCGTTTAACCGTAAAACAGGAAAGCTTCTCTGGAAGCATGAACAGTCTGGGCCGGTCAATCAGGACGAACGCAGCAATTATGCGTCACCGACGCCGGTTACCGACGGCGAAGTGGTGATCTTTTTTTATGGGAACGGAGACCTTCTGGCATTTGACTTCCACGGTCAGTTGCAGTGGAAAAGAAACATGCAGGAGGACTTTGGACCATTTGCTTTTGGCTGGACCTTCAGTGCCAGTCCTCTGTTATTTGATGGAAGTCTCTACATGCAGGTTTTGCAAAGAGACGTTCCGGTCAGTGGACGTGGTTTTTCTGATAAAAAGAACGAGTCGTACATCGCTGCACTGGATCCCAAGACTGGAAAAACGATCTGGCGTCATATTCGCCCTAGTCAGGCCGTCGCGGAATCGCGCGAGTCGTTTGCCACACCTGTTCCGTTTCAATACAAGGGGCGTAAGGAACTACTGGTAGTTGGGGGTGATGATGTTACGGGACATGACCCGGAAACGGGACGTGAATTGTGGCGATGGGGAACCTGGAACCCTTCTCGCATCGGGCATTGGCGCCATGTACCATCTCCTGTAGCCAGCGAGGATGTGATATTGATATGCGCTCCGAAACGAGATCCGGTTTACGCGATTAAGGCCGGTGGCAAAGGGTTGCTGAATGATAATTCGATTGCCTGGACGAGCAAGGATGAACGTCCTGTAACTACAGATGTTCCAACACCGGCTTATTACCAGGGGGATTTCTTTGTTTTAAGTGATGTTAGAAAGAGTCTCAGTCGTGTTGATCCAAAGTCCGGAAAAGTGAAATGGACGATACGTACGCCTGGTAGCCCTAAGTTCGAAGCGTCGCCAACCGCTGCTGATGGTAAAATTTACCTTGTGAATTTCAGCGCAGAAGTGGTGGTAGTCGATGCCAGTGACGGTGCTATTCTGAATGTGATCAAGATGGACGATCCACAGGACGACCCGGTACGCTCGGGGATCAGTGTGGCGCAAGGTAATCTTTTCATTCGTACCACACGCAAACTGTTCTGCATCGGGAAGTAGGTGTTCCAACAGACCTCTGGCCTGCGGAAGTACCACGAAAAGATATGTGCATAGCCACGTGTACATCCTTGCAGGTTAATGTGGGAGAGTATTCTTTGGAACCGGGACAAGGTCGATGAATCGAAATCCTGACTGATGGCGCCGCCAGGTTGTTGATCATATGACCGCTTTTGGTTGGCATGTAAAGCAGTGACAGCTATACCATGGAGTCCGTATGGGAGGGGGGGGATACAGGTTGTATCGGGATGTCAGGTAGAGAAACTAATTGGCGTAACGTCTTCTATAGTATTTGTTTGTATCCGAATTGACCAGGTTGGTGAAGACACGGCCGGATTCGAAGGATATACTCTATATGCGGGTTAAGATGGGGAATTCCTTTTCCTTACGCAGGGGAACCAAATGACACGTCCAACGTGGAATCATCCGGTTATCAAGCGGCGAACAGCAGTCCAGGCTGGCGCGATTGGCCTTCTGGGTTTGGGAATGAATCATGTAGATGGCCTTAAAGCGGCCGCTGCTAAACCAGCGAGTGAGAACGCAACCGCCAAATCATGCATTTACATTTTTCTTTCAGGTGGTTTGTCACAACAGGACAGTTTTGATCTGAAACCCGATGCACCGGATGCTATTCGTGGTGAGTTTAACCCCATTGACACCAACACTCCCGGCATACAGATTTGCGAACATCTGCCTATGCTCGCTCAGCGCAGCAACCATTGGGCGCTGGTACGATCGTTGACTCATCCGACGAATGGTCATACGCTTGGGCATTATTTCATGTTAACCGGCCGATCCGTTAAATCATCGGGGTTTCTGGGAGACCGTAAACCACGACCTTCGGACTGGCCTTCGATTGCTTCGGTCGTTGGAGACGCAATCGCTCCACAGAACAATTTACCTCCAGCTGTCATGCTGCCCGAACGACTGGTGCATTGGGGCGGTGGAGTTATTCCAGGAGCGTATGGTGGTCAGATGGGCCATCGTCGAGATCCTTTTATTATCGAAGCGACGCACTATGGAGACCCTTTCTGGCGTGGTGCCTATCCAGAATACTCCTTTTTTCAGTTACCGAAGAAAGACCCAACGTCCACTGCTCCAACCGTCTTCCAGGCGCCCAGCCTGAAGCTGCCCACAGAAGTGCAAGCCACACGACTGGGAAGTCGACTTGACCTTCTGGATACGATTGATACCCAGCGTAAGGCGCTCGAGGAATCGGCTGCAGGACAAAGTTACGATCTGCATCGTCAGTCCGCCATTTCTCTGTTGGCCAGTCAGAAGATCCGAGCTGCAATTGATGTAACCAAAGCGGATCAGCAGACACAGGAACGTTACGGCAAGAATAGTTTTGGATGGTCTCTGTTAATGGCGTTCCGGATGGTTCAGGCCGGAGTTAGCATGGTTCAGGTTAATCTTGGTAACAATGAAGGTTGGGATACGCATGGCGATGCGTTCTGGAGATTGAAAGAAAAACTGTTTCCGCCAACTGACCGGGCGCTATCTGCACTGTTGGATGATCTGGTTGGCACGGGCCTTTTGGACAGCACGATGATTGTAATGGGCGGTGAATTCGGAAGAACGCCCAAGATATCTGGTTTGCCAGAACATTACGAAAAACCCGGGCGTGACCACTGGGGAGCGGTACAAACTCTGTTTTTCGCGGGTGGCGGTGTTAAAGGCGGTAATGTGATCGGGGCGTCTGACAAAATAGGCGGTTATCCGATTGCCAGCCCACAGAAACCGGATAATATGGCTGCTTCCATTTACAGCGCTCTGGGAATTCCTTCAGAAGCTGCCTGGTATGATGAATTAGATCGGCCGCACAATATTTATCACGCACAACCTATCCATGACCTGACTTGAGTTTAACTGGTTGAAACACAGCCAGCAGTATAGTTCAGGTTACAGATTACACCCTCCAGGATACCACGATGTATCAGCCGCCTACCCTTGATCGTAGAACCTTGCTGCAAATGGGCTACTCCTCCTTCTTTGGATTGTCTTTACCTGGGGTTATGAACTGTCGGGCCGATGATGGTATATCAATTTCCCCCCGTGCACAGTCCGTGGTGCTGGTGTTTCTTACCGGCGGGGGCAGTCATATCGATATGTTTGATCCCAAACCGGAAGTCAGTGAAGTAAAGGGCGAATTTTCACCCATTGATACACAACTTCCTGGGGTTCAGTTTACCGAAATGATGCCTGGTTTGTCACAACGGGCAAATCAGCTGGCGATTGTACGTTCCATGGCTCATCGGGATAATCGCCATTTATCGGCTTCTCACAATGCCCTTACTGGTTCGATTCAGGCTTTTCGAGGTAATTCGAATCAAGACAAATCACTCAATCGGGCTGACTGGCCAAGTTATGGCTCCGCCCTGGGCTATTTTAGACCAATGGCCAATGGGTTGCCGTCTCAGTTCACGGTCCCCAATCCGCTGATTGAGGGCAATCTGGTGTGGCCCGGTCAACATGCCGGTTTTCTGGGGCCGCGATGTGACCCGTTTCAGGTGAAAGAAGATCCAAACAAGAAGGATTTCAAAGTTAACGGATTGAAACTGCTGGAAGGTCTCAGTATTGAACGACTGGATGATCGACTGGAATTGCTTCAGACACTTAACGATCACCGTCACGCGCTGGACGCTTCTGCAAAAGGTCAGCAATTCAGTAACCAACAGCAATCCGCATACTCCATGCTGACTTCCGCTAAATTGTCACGGGCCTTTCATCTTCACAAAGAAACGGATAAAGATCGTGAGCGATACGGTCGCAACACTCTCGGTCAAACCCTGTTACTTGCGAGGCGACTGGTCGAGATCGAAGTGCCGGTTGTTCAATGTAACATGGGACGGGTTCAAACCTGGGATACGCATGTGGATCACTTTCCCAGAGTGAAGAAACTGATTCCGCAGGTAGATCAGGGAGTTAGTGCACTGCTGGACGATCTTGCAGAAAGAGGCCTTTTGGAAACGACAATGGTAATTGTTGTTGGGGAATTCGGACGGACTCCCACTATCTCACCGTTACCAGGTGCCAAGGTTCCAGGACGCCATCATTGGGCCTGGGGGTACACGGCGGTATTTGCTGGTGGTGGGGTACGAGGTGGTCAGGTTATCGGAAAAACCGATCGTATCGGGGGACGTCCTGTGACTCGACCGTTTCATCCTAATGACATGGGCGCTACGATATATCAGTCTTTGGGGATTGAGCCGTCTACGGAAATTCTTGATCGACTCAAACGTCCGCGGCGTTTATGCCAAGGCCAGGTCATGAATGTATTGTATGATGGCAGTTCGGTGAGCTGACGGAGACGGAGGTTCACCGGTGTTGCTACTCCGCACTGCATCTGGAACAAAGGGTGCCGATCCTGTGCCGGTTCCTTTTTAATCGCCGGATGGGTTCTAGAGTATTGAGTATCACGTAAACTTCTGTCCTCATTAGGGAACCGATACTCAAGACAAAATGATATCGGTTTCATGATACACGAATTACCTGTCCACTTTCCTGTAACAGCTGCTCCTGAACCGCTGCCTGGGTTTGGGGGTTTTCAGGCCAGTTCTCGGGTGAAACATGAGAAAGTCGAAGCATGAGGCGCGTCAGCTGAGCAACGTATTCACGCAGTTCTCTGACATTAAGTTTGTCTCGTGTGTCCTGTTGTTCGTGGTGATAATCTGAGTCAGGATGACGACCGTGAAATCTCCATCGCCAGAGATGTGCCGTGTCGATTCCTGCTCTCAGGAATGGAAAGTGGTCAGATGTGGCGTCATATTGGGCCATCACGTGACAGACAAGATCTTCGTTCATGTGATCAAATTGTTGCTGGATGAACTCTCGCAGGTGAGGAAAAGCCAACACAAGACCTTTCATGTGGCCAGTTGATAGTTCATCGAGATTGATTGCCAGGCGTGGTGCTGGCTGCTGGTGGCAATGCGAACGCACATACTGGATGGATCCCTGGAACCGCTGTTCCTCGCCGCTGAAGGTTACAAATCGAATCGTCATACCCGGATCGATTCCCAGATCCTCTCGAAGTTTGGCCAGAACACGTGCTGTCTCCATTACCGCAATCGTTCCAGAAGCATTGTCATTACCTCCGGGAACCCCATAGACTGTATCATGATGACCACCTACGACCAGGCTTTCCTCCGGCCAGTACTTGCCAGGCAAGGTAGCGGTTACGTTGTGGCTGGTGGCCGTATAAAACCGACTCTCTACTTTGAGTGTCAGCGTTTTCACCAGTTCCCGCCTCATACGAGCGGCGGACTCTCGAGATATAGTGACCACAGGAAGAGGGGCCTCAGCCGTCTCGGGTTCTCTCCAGTTACCTCCATTGTGATATTCCACGCGACCTCCGCGTTTGCGATCAATAACGATAACCGCCTGGGCACCATCCTGCTTTAGGTCGTTCAATCTCTGATCAATAGGAACCGGGGGAGTAAAAGGTTCATACTCCAAATACATTAGTGCGATCGCACCATGGAGGGTGCTGCCAATCCGTCGACGTTCGTGATGTGTTCCGTATCCCACATCGACCAGTGGAGACTGGATATCGCATGGTGGACAACGATTAAAGGGCAGAACATCAATCGAAGATCCGTTGGGATCAACGAGGCTGACTCCGTCACAAGCCCAG
>Ga0310344_10002910_pt1 | contig 12827 bp, 24 predicted proteins | sample HC15DNA20200_MG_FD_203801 | JGI IMG/M metagenome (GOLD analysis project Ga0310344, IMG submission 203801) | Marine microbial communities from station ALOHA, North Pacific Subtropical Gyre - HC15-DNA-20-200_MG | ecosystem: Environmental > Aquatic > Marine > Oceanic | place: Pacific Ocean: North... | reverse complement strand
GTTGTGAGTGTGTATTTTACCTGATAGGCCAACCGCCGTCAACCCTACGCCAGCTTCACACACCACTCCGCAACCGTGTGCGGCTTGGTTGTGCCGTCCCAAACAACCGACAGCAATGTGCCGGATGCGGCGACCACAACACCGTGCGTCGGTGTGGACCGGCCTTGAACAATCGAACCAACTTCAATCTTGTTCCCGTCGTCTCTCGCCATTGTGTTACCCTCTCGTGTTGTTGTCATGCGTGTATTCTACTTGATACGCCAGCCGCCGTCAACCCTACTTGTCGGCGTAGTTTGCGTTCCACTGTGCCTTGATTGACAACTCTTCGCCAATCCAGTGAACGCAGTTCATGCCGGGCTGGTTGCGTGTTGGTGTCACGATTGTCCAGTGGCAACCGTACTTCGGTCGGCACAGGCATTGTCCCTTGCTGTTGGTTTCGACGATAGTCTCGGCGTGGTTCAGTTCTCGGTTGCGGTCAGCCTTGGGTGTGATAGTGATGGTCATTCTCTTGCCCTCTCGTGTTGCGTTTGTCATGTCTCCCATTATACACTCTTATCGTCAGAAGTATACCCCAATCACCAGTAATTCCAGAATTTTCTACTAAATAGTCGTAAGTCGTTATATGACAGTACTTTACGTCGAGCGCGGCCGCGCTTGCCCTAACGTGTTGTCAGGCAAGCACTTACGTCTAGTCGTTGTCGACAATAGTTACCCGCCACTTCAAACGCGGCAATCCTTTCCCCAGTTCCTTGCGGTGATACTCTGCCAGTGTCTTGCTTCCGCCCTTGACCGCTTTCATGTAATCGCTGTCAACGCCGAACCGCTTGTGTTTGTTCTTCGGTCGCCACGAGTGCCGCCGGGCATCTTGAACACCGAGAATGATAATCGGGACGATGATAGCAGCGAGCATGACGGCGATGATGGTAGTTGTCATTGTGTTTGCCCTCGTTAGTTGGTGTGTACATGTTCCGACGCCAGAATCCGGCTACCCAACCCGCAAGCGTCAAGAAACCGCCCCCGGTCGAATCGCGGGTTATCACTTGCGAAGTAGTCCGCAAGCTCTTCCGCCATCTCAGTGGCGAACCCGTAAAGGTTTGCGTCCAGCGTCTCATCGGCTTTGTCCACCGATTTCTTCACGCTTGCCGCAATCTGCTCGTAAACTTTTCTGCTCAACATTGCTTGCCCTTTCGCCTTGTGTTGTATGTCTCCCATTATAGGGATATATCGACACATGTCAACCCACATCTTGAGGTTATTCCGAATTTCCACGGCCCCCGGCTGACGCTGACTGTAGACTATTCTTCAGCGGGCTACGTTAGCCGCGACTACGTAGTCTGCCCACGTTGCCCACGTTGCCCATACCCCCCATCTTACAGGGTACGCGAATTGACGTAAGTCGTTATCTGACAACACCTTACGTCGAGCGCGGCCGCGCTTGCCCTAACGTGTTGCCACGCAAGGGGTTACGTCGAAAGCCGGGAAACGCCTACCACCCACAGTCATCGTACTGTCCGTGGTCCCAATCGTCCCCGCCCATGTAATCCTGCCACTCCTCATACTCCGAAGGTTGGCCGTCATCCTCGGGGTCGTCATCCTCGCGGGTCACAACCGCATCGAACACACCCTCGCGTGGGTTGTCCATGTCGACCGCAACCATCTTGTCCGCAGCCTCGGGCGAATGCCCAAGCCCGACCAGAATTTCCTCCGCATCGCCCGTCATCATGAGCGCCTCGATTGCCGTGGTGTTGTCGCGCGTGTCGTCGTGTCGCATGTGTCGCCCTTCCGTGTTACGTGTTGTATGTCCCCCAGTATAGGGTCTTATCGTCACAAGTCAAGCCCGCACGCCACCCAATAGCGGGCAATCTGGAATTTTCTCGGAATAGTCATAAGTCGTTGCTACGTAAGACGTTACGTCGAGCGCGGCCGCGCTTGCCGTAAGGTGTTGCCACGTAAGAGGTTACGTCGATTAGTCGAAATCGCCCAGTAGCCAAGCAATGATAATCAGCAGCCCAAGGTAACCAGAGAATCCCATTGTGTACCCCTTCAGTGTGATAGTGCAATCCAAAGCAAAGCCGCCGCCGTCACGCAAGTGAATGCGTCCATCAGTGTGCCCCCCTAGCGGGTTTGGTTAGCTAGTCCACGTCAGCCAGTTGCTCAGCATAGGCCACCGCCGAACCCATCGGCAGAAACGTAGCGACCAACTCCCATCCATCCCAACCGAACTGCCATACCTCGTGCAGCCAGTTCGTATCCTTGTTGGGTCCAACTACCTTTACGCCTGTGTCGTTCATCCTTGCCCTTCCGTGTTGTGTTTGTATACCTGATTATACATACAGGTATCGGCGTTTGTACACCCCAGTCGCCACCCATTCTGGAATTTTCTCAGAATAGTCGTAAGTCGTTGCTATGTAAGACGTTACGTCGAGCGCGGCCGCGCTTGCCGTAAGGTGTTGTCAGATAAGCACTTACGTCGTGAGTGGGTGTATCCGCTAGTGTGTGCCCCTAGCGGGTTTGATTAGCTAGCCCACATTGCGGAAACCGGCAGCCCTGAAACCGGCCTCGTGAACTTCCTGCCGCTTGCGGTTGCCAGCGAACCAACACCGCCACTCATCCATCTCAGCATTGAACCGGATACCGGCCTTCCGGTTGTCCACCTGTTGGCAGCGGAAGCATTGATTGCCCGCCACGTAGGATGAGACAGCCATCCGGCTACAGGCACAGTTGTGCGGGCTAGTGTGATTGTTGTTGGTCATAGTGTTGCCCTCGTGTTGTTGTGTGCGTGTATTCTACCAGATACCCCGCCAGTGTCAAGCCCACCAGATACGTTCACCGGCCAACGCTCTCGCACCGAGGTGAACCGATTCGGCCCACGCCCACAGCTTCCGATTCTTCTCGGTTGGTTCGGCGGATGCCTGAGCCTTGTACTTTTCCATCACGGCTTTCGCCTTGTCAACGTCGGTCAGCTTGGCACGCTGTGCCCTGTCGATGCCCTTGTTGATTTTCTCTCGTGTGATTTCTGCTGCCATTGTCCAAGTCATGTTTGCCCTCTCGTGTGTGTTGTTGTGAGTGTGTATTGTACCAGATACGTATCTGGTTGTCAACCCTACAGGAACCCGTTGGTTCGTGCCCAAGTGAGCATTCCCTGCCATCGTGCGGGAGTGATGCCCGTGGGGCAAGTGGTGCTGTATCGGATGTAGTTGGTGAAGCGTGCGACTGTCATTGTGTTGCCCTTTCGTGTTGCGTCTTGTATGTCTCTCATTATACTCTCTTATCGTCACAAGTCAAGCCCACTCTTTAGCGATTCTCACAACTGACGCTGGCCCACGGCTGACGCTGACTGTGGACTATCCCCCAGCGGGCTACGTTAGCCGCGACTATCGGCTCACGGCTGACGCTGACTACAGACTATCCTAGCGGGCTACGTTAGCCGCGACTACGTAGCCTGCCCACGTTACCCATGTTACCCATGATTCCACACGAATCGACGTAAGTCCTTTGATACCAACACCTTACGTCAAGCGCGGCCGCGCTCGCCCTAACGTGTTGTCACATAAGGGTTTACGTCAATCTCTCAGTGAGAGAGAGCGAACCAAAGCAAAGCAACAGCCAATCCGATTGTGATGATATCCATGTGTGCCCTTTCGCGTGTGTGTGCGTGTGTGTTGGTCGCCGCCTAGTCAAAGTCGCCAAGCAACCAAGCGATGATAACCACCAAGCCGAAGTAACCTGAGAATCCCATGTGTGTCTCCCGTGCGTTGCGTGTTGTATGCCCTGATTATACACCCCTTATCGACCAAGCACAAGCCTACACCCCACCTATAGCACACCTATTTAGTCATTTTCTCAGAATAGTCATAAGTCGTTTGATACCAACACCTTACGTCGAGCGCGGCCGCGCTTGCCCTAAAGTGTTGTCACATAAGGGTTTACGTCGATTGGTGATTACTTACACCACCCTTCCCCCTCCAGTGCATAGTCGAGTCCGTCCACCCACGCAATGAACTTAGCAGCCCACTTGAACCGCGTTGTCACAACGGGTACGCCATCCGTTGGGTTGAACACTTCCCACCTCATCCGATGTTCCCCAGCAAGCCCTCGTAGATAACAGCCGCAATCGCAACCAACATGAACATCTCCATAGCGTTCTCCCTATCGTTCTTGTGAGCGTGTATTCTACCTGATACGCCAGCCGCCGTCAACCCTACCAGTCCCACACCGATTCCCCCTCATCCTCTTCAATCGGCGTGTCGGCGTAGTTCGCGTTCCACTGTGCCTTGATTGCCAGTTCCTCACCAATCCAATGGCAGCAGTTCTGCCCACCGCCCATGGGTGTCACGATTGTCCAGTTGCAGCCGTACTTCGGTCGGCACAACTGCACGCCCTGCGCGTTGGTGTCAACGATAGTCTCGGCGTGGGTCAGTTCGCGTCGCGTCATTGTGTCGCCCTCGTATAGTGTTGTTGCTTGACTGCTCTATTATACTGACTAGTATCGGCAGACTACCAGCCCAAACGCCACCTATTCCAGAATTTTATTGGAATCGACGTAAGTCCTTTGATAGCAACACCTTACGGCAAGCGCGGCCGTGCTCGCCGCAACGTCCTGATATCACTAGACTTACACGACTACGGCTCGGACACAGACTATGACTAGACTATAGGGTGGTTTTTCGTCAAAGTGCAATACTTGCGTAAAATAGGTAAAAAGTCGGGGGGGTTCAAACACAATTGACAAAAATATTTTTGATAGTATCAGCTAAACCAACCTCATTCGCGCCGCTTGTTCCTTCGCAGTCCCTCTCTGAGCCTAAAATAAGCAATATTTCTCTCTGATAGATTCCTCTCGCCCCGGTCCTGCCGCACCTTATTTAAAGCCATTACAATGTACGTATCGTTATACATTTCCCACGTCTCTCGAATAAACTTCTTTTCAGCCGCTGTTAATCGCATGCTTTTCTCCTTTTGCGGGTATAATATAATATAGTCGCATTTCCTTAAAAAGGCAAGAACCGTGGTTAAATCTAGCAAAGTCGATAGCAAACTTGAAACCAAAGCATCAGAGAACTTGCAGAAGCAGGTAGAGGCTGAGCTTAATCAGCCAGACCCTTCCCCAGAAAAAGCAAAGGCCGTATTGGATGGTGATGATGAAGATTCCAAACGGAATGACGGAGAAAGAAGTTCTTCAGATAATCAACAAGGTTGTTGAGCGTCAGGCCGCAAAGTTTCGTTTTGGCTACTACGAAGCGGAGGATATGAAGCAGGAAGCATTCATAATAGCCATGGATGCGCTTGACCGCTATGATACTAGTCGCCCGCTGGAAAACTTCCTAGCAGTCCACGTAAACAACCGGCTGAAGAATTTTAAACGAGACCATTTTTACAGGCTCGATAACGAAAAACACGAAGCCAAAAAAAATATCATGGACCCCATTGATTTATCCAGCGTAAAAGACGAGTTGGAGAGTAATATGCGCGTTGAAAACGACTTCATAGAAGTAGTAGAACAAAAAGAAATCGTAAGTCTCATAGATAAGTTCCTAGATGTCTCTTTCAGGGAAGACTATCTCAAGATTCTACACGGCGTGTACGTCCCCAAGCCCCGCCGCCAGCAGATTTATAACGAGATTCAGAAGATTCTCAAGGAGTCCAGCGATGAAGAAGGGTAGACTCTCCAAGTCTGAGCAGCTTTATATTAAACAGCACCATGTAAGCAAGCCTGTTGACGATATCGCCGCCCACTTGGATAGAGACCCCACCAGCATTGCCAAGTACATAGAGACAAAACTCGATAAGGGCAGAGATAAAGAAGAAGAAGCTAGCTACGACTTAAAGACTCGCCCGTTCTGGGAAGAAATCAAGTCGCAGTTCAAGACAGACGAGCAGAAAATGTTCGTCTACCACTGGAAGCGCATCGTCGGCCAGTTCCGCGATGACGTTCTTCCAACAGAGGAACTCCAAATCGTCGATGCCATCAAGCTCGAAATTTTAATGAATCGCGCTCTTAAGGAGCAGCAAAGCACTATGAATAGCATTGATGAGATAGAGACCCTCATAGCTACGGAGAAAGAGAAGTTTATAGGCGACCAAGACCGCGAGTACCTAATAAACCTAGAAAGGCAAGTAGCGATATACCGCGCCGCCATAGAAGCCCTCAGTAAAGACTATAAGGATTTGCAGGGCAAGAAGAGCGGTATGCTCAAAGACCTAAAGGCAACTAGAGAACAGCGTATTAAGCGCTTAGAGGACTCAAAACAAACATTTACCGGCTGGATAAAGAATGTTCTGCAAAACGCCGCCTTCAGAGAAGAACTCTCAATAAACATGGAAAAGATGAGACTCGCCGTAGATAAAGAGTCCGCGCGTCTTGCAGGATACCATAAATATGATGATGGAGTAATAGACCAGCCATTGCTTACACCGGAGACATTTTCAGATGACTAAGCACTACCAACATACCCTTTTCCTTAAATGGTGGTTGTTTGCGGTATTAATGTCCATGACGTTCGTAGCATTAACCATGTCGAAGTTTTTCCACGTTCTATGGGACAAGGATGCGACAAAGCTCAGTTTCGTACTGATAGCCCTGTTCGTGAGCATGTCCACATGGTGCGGATACAAGACTTTTCGACTGAGTAAGTTTCTCGATGAAGGTAGGACCGAAAACCATCTTGTAGAAAAAATAGAACATCTTATGGAGGTTGGCTGGTTCACCAGTGACCTGTGTCTAACCATCGGCATGATTGGAACGGTGACCGGCTTTATCATGATGCTCTCGGGCTTTACCAGCGTCGACATCGGGGACATACAGACAATACAAGAACTTATCAAAAAACTGGGGCTGGGAATGTCTACCGCCCTGTACAGTACCCTAGTGGGTCTAATCTGTAGCTCGCTATTGAAGGTTCAATACTTCAACCTGAGTCAGGCGATAGACAAGGTCAGAGATGAAGCGTAATTATCATACCAACTTTGCTTTTCTGGACCTACTGTTCAACACGCTTCTGTGTTTTGCGGCTCTGTTCGTATTGGCTTTCGTTCTGATAAATCCTTCTCAGGAGCAGAACAACGTCGAATCGAAAGCAGAGTTTCTGATAACGATTACTTGGCCAGAGGGGATGGACAATGACGTTGATGTATATGTCGAAGACCCTGTAGGCCATCTTGTCGCCTTCATGAGAAGAGAAGATGGGTTGATGCATTTAGACCGAGACGACCTAGGTCAACGAAATGACGTTATTCAAACACCGTTTGGTTCAGTCGAATCTAATGAAAATAAAGAGATTGTAACTCTGCGAGGAATAGTGCCCGGAGAATATGTAGTTAACGTTCACATGTACATGGAAAGAGCGAACGCTCAGGCCACTCCGGTAACGATACAGTTAGAAAAGCTAAATCCCTACAGAATGATAACTCTCAAAGAAAGAACCCTGACAATAACCGGGGATGAAAAGACGGCGTTTAGATTTACACTCGACAGGTCTGGAGAAGTGATAGAAGTTAACGAACTGCCAAAGACCCTTCTCCCTGAAAGCACGGGAACTCTCTGATGTCAATTACTTTAGCTTTCATTCTTTTAACTAGTTTAATACTCTGGTTTGTTATTGGGTCTAAGGGTCTATGGGGACTGAAAGCAGCTACTATACTTTTAACTTTGTATCTGTGTCTATCTGTTAACTTCTCTCTAGAGAACCTTGTGGGATGGCCTTCTAATCAACAGCCCCCAAAAGAATTCAGAGTTCATTGGATTGTCATCAACGAGCCAGATAAAAGAACTGGAGACAAAGGGGATGTCTACGTTTGGGTTACTGATATGAATCCAAAGGAAAAAGAAGACGACTCCTTTTTTATCTCTTTTGCTAATGAAAACATGTATAAGCCGAGGGCTTATCGTCTAGAATATTCCAAGGAGCTTCATAAGGATGGGCAGGAGGCTCTGGAAATGATTATGGGCGGTCAGGCCGTCATGGGGACCAACGAGGGCTTACAGGGGAAAGGAGAAGCTGGAGAGGGCCAAGGAGATGGACAAGGAGACGGTCAGGGCGAAGGTGAAGGTGGAGAAGGAGGTGGAGAAGATGGTGGTGGAGAAGGAGGAGGAAGCCTGAGTAGAAATGGTGGAATATCATTTCAACGATTACCGCCAAGTAAATTACCAAGCAAAGGAGAATAGAGGATGAAGAAGGCGGTTCTTTTTGGTGTAACCGGACAAGATGGAAGCTATCTACTAGAACTACTATTGGAGAAGAACTATAAGGTAGTTGGAGTAACTAGGAGAGTAAGTACAGGAAATACTAGCAGGATTAAACACCTGTTAGACCACGAGGATTTTGAAATAGTAGAGGGCGACATTACTGACTATAGCAGTGTTCTTCGAATTGTCGAGGAGGTTGAGCCAGATGAGGTGTACAACTTGGCTGCAATGAGCCATGTTGGAACTTCATTCAATCAACCACTGTTGTCAATCGAAGTTACCTGCAAGGGATGTTTAAACATTCTTGAGGTTCTGAGAGAGCATAGTCCAAGTACAAAGTTTTATCAGGCAAGCTCCAGCGAAATGTTTGGAGATTCTCTTGATGGTGGAGGATACGATTCAGAAGGGTTTTACCGAACGTATCCAGAACCCTATCAAAACGAGGAAACAAGATTCAATCCACAGTCTCCATATGCCGTGGCAAAGCTTGGAGCGCATCATCTTACTGGTCTATATAGAAAAGCGTATGGCATATTTGGCTGCTGTGGAATCCTATTTAATCATGAAAGCGAACGACGCGGAGCAAGGTTCGTTACAAAGAAGATTACTAAGTACATCGCAGAACTGCACCATCATTTCAAAAATGGTGGTTCTGGTAAGGATGCTCCAATTCTTAGCTTGGGCAATCTTGACGCCAAGCGAGATTGGGGACACGCAAAGGATTACGTAGAGGCCATGTGGCTCATGCTACAACAAGAAGAGCCGGATGATTATGTAGTTGCTACTGGAGAAACCTATACAGTAAGGGATTTTCTTGTTGCTGCGTTTAAAGAAATTGGCATTGATGATTTTAAACCGTTTGTTGTTCAAGACCCACGTTTCATGAGACCTTCAGAAGTTCCATATCTTAGAGGAGAACCAAGTAAAGCTCGGGAAAAACTGGGATGGAATCATAAAATATCGTTTGAGGACTTGGTAAGAACCATGGTTAATTACGATATAGAGAGATTAGAATGAACACATATTTTCTATCCAACCAAGATGTTATTGACTTGATTAGTGTTACAGAGTGTATTGGAGTAATTGAAAAACTATTTGCCAATATACAAAAAACTCAAATGCCTCCAAAGGTATATATGGAAATACCTGATGGAGACTTTAGGTCTATGCCAGCCATTGTAGACAATACTGCGGGAATTAAATGGTGTGGCGTTCACCTAGACAGCACAAAGAAGAAAAGGAAGTGTAATATATTTGCCAAGGTTTTAATCAATCAGGTTGATACCGGAGAGCTTTTGGCAATTATGGACGGTGAATCTATTACCGCGATACGAACAGCGGCAGTCACTGGAGTTGCCACTAAATATATGGCAAGACAGGATTCAAAGGTTGCAGCATTCATTGGATGCGGTAATCAGACACGTTCTCAAGTCGAGGCTGTGTGCCATGTGCTTGACATAGAACAAGTCAGGCTTTTCGATTTGGATGAGGATAGATGTAGACAGGTGGCCGTTTCACTTATTATGGACGGCGTAGATGTTGTTCCCTATACGGACTTGATTGATTGTGTAAAGGATGCAGACGTAATTACTACTCTAACTCCTTCGAGAACTGGATTTCTAAAGCATGAGTGGCTTAAAGACAAGGTACACATAAACGCTGTTGGGGCAGATGCCGAGGGAAAGCGCGAGCTTTCTCCTTGCGTTTTGGAAAATGTTGACCTTGTTGTTTATGACAACTGGGAACAATGTTCTCATTCTGGTGAAATTCAGTATACTGCCTACTATGAAAAGAAACAGGATTGGTTCCAATTGGCTGATATAGTTTCTGGAAAACTTCCTAGAGAAGGAAATCAGACTGTCTTTGATGCCACGGGGTTAGCAATAGAGGATGTCGCAACAGCTAGATATATTTACGACAAGAAGGAAAACTTACTTGATATGTAGGAGAAGACATGAGAAGCAAGATGGTGGATGTTTGCGTTATGGCGCTCGTTTGTGCTAATATTATAGGTATAGTATATGTAGCCGACCAGCAAAATAAGTTGACAAACAGCATGGAAAAGGATATTGCGTACATTAAAGAAGAGATGGACGAAGTATACGGGATGAAGGCGAGGGAGGAAGCAAAGGCATACGTCCTTATGGATACTATGATTCGTGTTTTCCATTATGCCAAGCCACACAAAACTCCTCAACCGGCATGTCCAGAATGTGACAGTCTTATAAGAAAGGGTTTGGAACTACCAAAGAGAAAGCCGGGAGAGAAGACTGTATGGCAGCAGTACCTAGAAAAAAAGAACGGTTCTCCCTATGTTATACCGGGTAGTAATAAACATGGTAAAAGTAATGGATGAGATGACCGCTCTGGGTATTAAATCTCATAATTACAAAACCACCACAGTTTACGTAGAAGCAAAAAGCCCCGACGACGCTTGCGCCAAGGGGATTAGAAAAGTATGTAATGAGATACTCCACGAGAGAAACACAACAAGAATTAAGCAGTTTGCAAAGAAGGTAGCGAAAACAGTTTCTGTCAAGAGTGTAAGGGTTAAGAAATAATGCCTAATAGATTTAGGCCAGAAGCCGACACAGAAGTATATGCTAATTGGAGAAGGAAAGTTTACGCTAGGGATAAAGGTAAGTGCCAGATGCCCGGATGCAAAAAAAGAAAGAGGATACAGGTTCATCACATACGTAAGTGGTCCAGTGCTGCGTCATTACGATATGAAGTTGACAATGGTATATGCTTGTGCTGGGATTGTCATAAGGAAGTTACAGGAAAAGAGGAACACTATGAAAGACTTTTTTACGAAATAATCCATAATGGTAGATAAATTTTCTATTATACGAGATACCAGAGAGAAGGAAGGGTGGAATTTCGATTTTTATAGTAGCTGCGCGATAGAATCGCGGGGTCTTAAGACCGGGGACTATACACTGGAAGGGCTTGAAGAGATTCTCTGCATTGAAAGAAAGGCTAACACGGGGGAGCTTTCCATGAATCTTGGGAAGTACAGAAAGCGATTTGAAGCAGAGCTAGAACGCATGGCTGAGTTTAGGTGGGCATACATTCTGTGCGAGTTCAGCCTAGAGAACCTTATGCAATTCCCCAAGAATTCAAGCATACCTCCTTACAGGTGGAAGTATTTACGCATGAATGGTAAGTTCATGGCAAAGCTTCTCTCTAGATATCAGGAAGACTACGATGTAGAGGTGGTCTTTTGTGGAGAAAGAGAATCCGCAGAAAATAAAGCGATAGAGATATTTAAAGAGATTACTGAGACGCTAGGCAGAGAAGCAGATGAATGATAGAGTTATAAAAGACGCTTGGCTGGATGTAGATGTCGATGAAGACAGCTTGTTCAAGCCACTAAGCTACATCCGTTCGGGAGACCCGGATGAGTTTCAGCTACGTTTGGCTTGGCTGTTTATGCAGCCAGAGTATTTCAGCTTTGCCGCTAAGGAAGTATTCAACATAGAGGTACTTCCGATGCAAGCCCTAATTCTTAAAGAGTTATGGGGGCGTAGGTTTCCAATGCTGGTTGGTTCTCGTGGTCTGGGAAAATCATTTGTTCTATCGCTATATGCCATGATGCGAGCATTTTTTATGCCGCGTAGAAAAATCGTTATCGTGGGCGCAGCGTTTAGACAGTCAAAAGTATTGTTTGAGTATATGGACACCATATGGAGCAATGCTCCCATCTTAAGAGATATGGTTTCATCAAACAGCGGTCCCAGACGAGATGTCGACAGATGTGTTATGCACATAGGCGATAGCACTATCACATGCCTCCCTCTCGGTGATGGCTCTAAGATTCGTGGTCAACGTGCAAACGATATTATCTCTGATGAATTTGCATCTATACCTAGAGAAATCTTTGAAAACGTTGTTGCTGGTTTTGCTGCTGTTAGCTCTTCTCCGATAGAGAACGTAAAATTAGCCGCGTCAAAGAAAAAGGCTGTAGAGCTTGGAGAAATATCAGAAGAAGAGTTTTACAGGAGAGACCCAGAATCAAACCAGATTATTCTTTCGGGAACCGCCTATTATGATTTTAACCACTTCGCAGAGTATTGGAAAAGATGGAAATCGATAATAGCAAGTGGGGGACATCCTAGAAAGCTAGGGGAAATATTTGGCGACGACGATATTCCAAAAGACTTTGATTGGCGTGATTACAGTGTAATAAGGGTTCCTGTAGAACTTCTTCCAGAAGGGTTCATGGATTCTGCTCAGGTGGCACGCTCAAAGGCAACAGTACACTCTGGCATTTATCAGATGGAATACGGAGCTTGTTTCAGCACCGATAGCAAGGGATTCTTTAAACGCTCGTTAATCGAATCTTGTGTTGTGAGCAAACAGGAACCAATTAACTTCCCAAGTGGAGAAGCATATTTTGAATCCTCTCTAAGAGGAAACCCAAATCTAAGATATATATATGGGATAGACCCAGCTTCTGAAGTTGATAACTTTAGTATTGTTGTTATAGAAATGCAGGAAGACCATAGGCGAGTCGTTCATTGCTGGACTACCACTAGAAGCGAACACAAAGAGAAAGTCAAGAAGGGACTTGTTAAAGAAACAGATTTTTATTCGTATTGCGCCAGAAAGATACGAGATTTAATGAAAACGTTTCCGTGTG
>Ga0310344_10002909_pt1 | contig 12830 bp, 12 predicted proteins | sample HC15DNA20200_MG_FD_203801 | JGI IMG/M metagenome (GOLD analysis project Ga0310344, IMG submission 203801) | Marine microbial communities from station ALOHA, North Pacific Subtropical Gyre - HC15-DNA-20-200_MG | ecosystem: Environmental > Aquatic > Marine > Oceanic | place: Pacific Ocean: North... | reverse complement strand
CTGTCGAGCTTCATCCATCTTGCCTTTCACCTTCTCAGCAGCTAGACGGACACTTAAGTCTACCGCGTATTGCCTTAGGTCTTGCCTGACACTTTCCCCTAAATTCTCAATCTCCCGGCTGGCTATAGCTAAGATCCGGCGGGATTCCTCCTCAGCTTGACACCTAATACGCTCAGCTTCGGCCTCAGCTTCTTTTCGTGCCTGAAGTTGGATGCTCTCTATCTCTGCATCAAGCCCTTCCATGTGCCTCTTTGCCTCGTCAAGCTCTTTTTCAGCTGCCTTTCTGGCCTCATCCGCCCGGCGTAATTGGCGTTGGATGTCAGCTCTTCGGCTGGCAAAAAAATCCTTAGCTGGGCCACGCAGGACATAGATCAGCCCACCAAAAAGAATGATTAGATTCAACCATCGACCGATTGGGTCCAACATACCCCAGCCTCCTCCTTCCGGACTGGCAGCTTCGAGAGTACTACCTTGTAACAGAGGGAAAGAGACTAAAAGTACAGCTAAAAACTTTGTTTTCAACACTTCAAAAAAACATCCAATATCATCAATGACTTACCAGCTATACACCAACTTTTGCAGATCTTCTTAGAATTATCATGGAGTTGCCAGTTTAATTTTTATTAACTCTCAGTAACCGATCCGCTATTGCCTCGGCAAGATTGTCAGATTGGAGCTTCAAATCCTGCTTAGATTCCACAAGCTCCTTATCAATTTTCTGTTTAGCTTCGACCAACAGCTTATCCGCTCGGCCACGGGCCTCCTCGATAACACTTGAACGATTGCCGAGAGCTTCAGTCCGCCGTTCCTCAGTTAGGCTAAACCCTGCCTGCCTCTCGTCTTTAACCCTTTGTTCATAACTTTCTGTAAGAGCCTCCACTTTATGACTGTATGTCTCAGCATCCTCAAAAACTCCCGAGGTCATGTCACGACGTTTTTCGGTGACCTTCAGGAAAGGCCTAAAAAGAATTCGGTTGAGAGCTATCCACGTAAAAATAAAGACAGCAGTTGCGACTGCCAGAGTCCAGTCTAGTTGGATCATTGTAAGAATTCTCCACACACCCAGAAAAGTAAACTTCTAGCACGCTTAGAGATCGTGGTCAAGGCATCCGTGACAGCGGGATCTTTATGCTAAAATGGTCCCCTCAACATGGGACCCATAATGGTTCGGGAGGCGAGGCCGGTAGGACAGATCTTTTAGGTCGCTATCATCAACCAAGGTAGGGTCAAATTCGAATGGAGTTTATGCGATGCCCCTTGAAAAAATGAGTGAAAAATTTAGAGGCAAGTCGGACGACATCTACGTTGTTGATTCAGAAGAAGTTTCTCCTGAGTTTAGTGACAAAATACCGGTTGTCCCACATAAAGTACTGTGTTCAGAAATTCCCTTTTACTCAGATCCGGAGTGCACAGATAGGGTCGCTGGAGCACATATCATTATACTGCGTCCTCTCGATCCGGATGGATACGACATACTCGAAGTAGTGCCGAGCAGAAAAAAATATACGCCCGGTCAGTACCTGACATGGCACCTCAACAACAAAAAAATGTGGGAGAATTGTTTTTATAGGAATCCTATAACGGGGCAAATTGAGGAGGCTTGGTCCATGCATGTTGAGTATGCTGGTCGTGTTCTCAGCGACGATACTGTAGCCAAAAATCGTGAAAAGCTAAATGAGCTTGAGGCCAAATATCCTCAAGATTCAGAAATACAAGTGATGTAGTTTCTGACTTTAGATGAATTTGGTTAACCCAGCTCACCGCTCTTCCACTCGAATTTCTCGACGATTCTGGATAGCACTTCGCTTCGAAACTATAAAGCCGGATGCTCGTCCTCAGATGCTGTAACCGATTCGATTAGCCGAGCAAGGGTTCTGATAGTAGATCGGTCCTTTTCCACTCGCAACCTGTCCGCTAGGGCCTTCATCGAGGCTTCATCTCCTACCTGTTTCAGAGCCCACGCCGCATGTCTTCGGACCATCGGTTCTTTAACACTCAGAAGGTGTTTCAGGTGAGGCACCATCTCCTTGAGAGCAGCATTACCCATGGCAACACAGACATTGCGCATCAAGCCTCGCCATTTGGTCCTTTTTAACGCGCTTTTCTGGAAAGATGACTCAAAGTCCTTTTCGTCCATTGACGCTAGTTGGGACAATGAAGGAGATCGACTCTGGAATCGAGATTGAAAAGCCCGTTCATTCGAGGTCCTGACTCTACGATTCCAAGGACAAACATCCTGGCATATGTCACAACCGAAAATCAGGTTTCCCATCGAGGAACGCAAGTCTGTTGGGATGTCTTCTTTAAGCTCGATAGTTAAATAAGAGATGCACTTGCGACTATCCACTACATAAGGTTCAACTATGGCTTCAGTAGGGCAAAGCTCTATACATTGAGTGCAGGATCCACAATGGTCTTTTGCCGGAGAGTCGTACTCCAGATCGACATCAAGAAGGATTTCAGCAATAAAAAACCAGGATCCGAGTTTTTTGTTAGCTATGAGATTCCCATTCTTTCCCAACCAGCCAATCCCGCCACGGGCTGCCCAGTACTTATCCATGATGGGGCCTGTATCGACATAGTAACGAGCACGAGCCTCGGGGACAAAGTTGGCAATGCGGGACTGCAAAGATCTCAGTTTAGGCAACAAAACCTTGTGGTAATCATCCCCAAATGCATAACGGGAAATGACTCCCTTAGTTCTATCTTCGTAAGGCAACTGCTCGTCATGAAAATAATTGAGGGCTAAGGAAACAAGGGATCTGGCTCCGTCCAAAACCTGCTTAGGGTCAAGACGTTTCTCCGCATTCTTTTCCATGTAGGCCATCTTGCCTTGGTAATTTCGGTCTAGCCAATCATTGAGTCGATCTCCGGGAATTTTGTGAGCAGGTGAAATCCCTACGGCATCGAATCCAATCTTAAAAGCTTCTTCTTTTATCTTTTCGGTGACTAGATGCTTAATCATGTACGCAGAAAGTATAGCTTGGATTATTTATCTAGGGTCTTCCAATCAATCATCTATCTGATTGTAAAACATCAAATATGCTATCTTGATCCGTATGGGTTCTGAATCTGTATACCACTGGTCCTTGCTAATTCTAGCTATTCTTGTACTCCTCCAATTGATGGTTGGAGCTATAGCATTAGTAATCGCCACATTACACATATACCGGCTTCAAACAAGCTGCAGGAGAGTCCTACAAAAGGGGTTGGTCCTACTCGAACGAGTTGATAGGACTCTGATTCAAACTGTTGACACCACCAGAGAATTGTCGAAGTGGTGCGAACAAGTTTCTGCTGCTGCGTGCAGGACCTCCTCGGCTATGATCGAGGTCGACAAAAAAGTGGGAAAATCACTATCTTACATGCAGGAAATCACAACACGCTGGTCCGAATACTCAGATAATCTGCTCAACCGTTTCTCGGGTGCAAGTGGGCGTGCTCACCGCGCAATCCTTGATCCCGCTTCCAGGCTATCGGTCCTTCTTGACGCCGTTCAGACGGCGTTAGCGTATCTCAGGCCAAAGCAAGAGAAAGAAGAAGACCCTAGCCGATACCATACAGATCAGGGAATCTTCATCTGATTCAAGAGATCCACTGAGACTATCCGTCAAAAAAATCATCGTGAAAAAGAAGCCTGACCGGAAGTAATTCCGGCCCGGAATCGAGTGTTGATTAATCAGAATCGCCGCGAGCTTGAATCAAGGGTTTTACTTTCTCGAAATGGCGAACATCGGCGCCGTCCACCATGAAAATTACCATCTCGGCGATATTCGCACTGTGGTCACCAACTCGCTCTAGAAAATTAGCTATGTAAAGCAGGTGTGTTGCTGATGCTATCTTGTCAGATTCATGGCGCATTGCTGTGCATAGCGACTCGAAAACAAGATCATGAAGACGATCTACCTCATCATCATCATCCATGACCTCACGGGCCAGACTGACATCTCGGTTTACAAAAGCGTCTAAAGCTCTGCCTAACATTCTTACGGCGATTCGCGCCATCGTCGATGTCTCAACCAATTCCCTAGAAGGGAAATCGTCAAAAACCTTGGTGGCATGTTTGCAAATGTCCCCAGCCAAATCTCCTACTCGCTCAAGGTCCTTAACTATTTTGAGAGCCGTGGCGAGAAATCGAAGATCAGAACCAATAGGTCGAAGCGTTAGGGCCCCGTGACAATGCCGATCAAGTGAAATCTCCATGAGATCAACAACGGGATCACGCTGGGGGACCGCCTCAGCCAGCTCCTTGTCCTTTTCGATAAGAGCCAGGACCGCATCTGAGATATTGCGCTCGACGTGAGCGGCCATCTCAAGAAGCTCGAGTTTAATATTCTCCAAGGAATTCTTGAGTTTTTGGTCCATTACTTCTCGAATCAAAGGAGGAGCAGCCTGCTCTAGCGAGTTACTCCTCTCTCTGTTGATCTAGAAATCGATCTTTACTCGCATCTGTAGCCCATCAGCAGCACCAAGGTTCTCAACGGTGGAATGCACATAGTTCCACATTACTCGGGCGTTGTTATTCACGTACCAGTTTACTCCCAACGTGGTACTCTTCATCTCTCCACCTTGAGTACTGACACTATGCCCAACATTGTCGTTCAGATCCATCCAGGAATATCTGGCTGCCAATTCAATTGCTCCGGTACCACCATCAGCAAGAGATGAATTGGGTTTGACCCGATCGAAAGCACCGGACGAGGCTTTATAGGGGCGGTACTCTCCAGTCGGAAAGAAGCTGCCCTGTACGTAAAAGCTCTGAAATGTAGGATTCCCGACGGCCTCGGCATCAGTATTTGCTGTCACATATTCTGTTTGCAGTGAGAACGGCCCCGAAACGGAAGCCGCTTCGAGCCCAACCAGGTCGTATGAACGGCCTGCAAAGCTCCCTGTGTCTACTAATTGTGGTATCAGGTGAGCGGGTGGCCGGGATCTGAACCTGATTGTATCAGTCGGAACACCTTGATGACTGAAAGCTGCCCCCAGATGCAGTAAACGCCTACCTCCATTTCCGTTGATTGGCGTACCTGTGATTCGTCCGGTGACATTTAGACCAGCATCTCCATTACTATTTCCGTAACCATTGGAATCTCTAAACACGCCCAGGGCGTAAGTCATCTGCCCACCTGCAGCGACATTTTGGAAACCTATACCGGTATTACGGCTCGGGGCAAACGGGGAAGTTACAGCTCTTTCCATGAATGTCCCATTGTTAGAACTTGTAAGTTCTTCAAGGCCAAAAGGCTCTTTAAAGTGACCGACTTTCAATTTACCTAAACCCGGCAACTTGTTGAGACCTATGAAGACATCTTTGAAATCAGCATCCCCACCACCAAAATCGTAGTCAGCCTTATAATCCACACGTCCAATGGTACCAGAGATGAAGAGTCTAGCCCTGCGGAGCTCGTGTCCATCCTTGATATCCCCTGCTTTATCAGTTAGAGCTTTGTCCGCTGAAAAGAATCCAAAATCACTATGAATCCGGCCGCCAATCCGCAACTTGAATCGACCATTGTTTGAGTCCAGCCTCAGCCCATCTTTCCAGTAAACCCTGATATCTCCAGGCTTAACTTGGGGCTTTTCTTCCTTAGATTCAGAGCTTGCTTCCTTTTGTATCTGCTTAAGTTCGCGGATCTGTTTATTAAGCTGGGCTAGTTGATCTTCAAGCGTGCGAATCCGATCCTCTGTGCTTTGAGCGGCAAGAAAACCGGGTGTCATCACCAAAAGAATTGCCAGACTATAAACTTTCAACATCACATATCTCCAAAATAAGTTTTCACATTCTGTTTGCTAGCCAGGTTTGCATACTTGAGTCTTTCGGAGACACAGCATTTTCAGTCCATCCTGTTCAACCCTAAACGCAAGACAGATTTATCCAAGTCCCATGTTAGGAGAGTAGGATAAATACGTAAAAATGAAATAAGGAGATCGTAAATGTCTTGTAAATTTTACGGCGTCAAACAAGTAGCTACATAATCACCTCTAACTGCTGAATGAACAGAATTTTGTGCACTGCTGCGCACAGATGGGACAGTCTACCCAACAGAAAAAAGTAGGGGGAAAGGTTCAGATTATTGAACTGGGAGAGCAGAAATTAGTAAATTTTTTTATCCTAGCAGTTATGCATAGAACTGAACCATCCTAACCAAATCAACTGGGCTCAATACATTTGTAGCCGACGCCACGGATAGTCCTGATCATGGCTGAGGCATCACCTAGTTTTGATCGCAGAGAACGGATATGGACATCTACGTTTCTATCAATGATTGCTGTTTGCCCCCCGGTGATCCGATCCAGAAGTTGATCCCGGGATAACACCCTACCGCGAGATTCCAATAATCCTGTCAGTAATCGGAATTCAGCACGGGTCAGTTTAAGAAGTTCGCCGTCCTGTCGGACCTCGTGTCCCTCTCGGTCAATCTCAATCGAACCGACTCGAAGAATCCGGCCTCTAGATCGGATACTATCTGCCCGTCGCAACACAGCCCTAACACGGGAAATAAGCTCACTGAGACTAAAAGGCTTTTTAATATAATCGTCAGCTCCAAGCTCCAACCCCAACACTACATCTGATTCTTCTCCTCGAGCGGTTGCCATTATTATGGGGATAGCAGCGGTCGTGGACTGCCCCCTAATTCTCTTGCATACGTCGAAACCCTTCATATCGGGCAGCATAAGATCTAAAATTATTAAATCGGGAAGCTCCGAGGTCGCTAGCCTACAGGCCTCTTCTCCTGTCTCTGCAGTAATCACGGAATAATTCGCACGTTCCAGAGTAAGTTGGACTAGTTCCCGAATGTCGATCTCGTCCTCGACTACGAGAACAATTGCTTCACTCATTAGCGTCACTACTTATTTGGGGTATTGTGAAGAACACCGTAGTTCCCTTTTTTAATTGGCTCTCCATCCAGATACGCCCCCCCATTACCTCGACCATGTGTTTCGTAATAGCCAATCCCATACCACTCCCGGCTATCCTATCCGATACTGCCTGCGTCCCACGGTAAAACCTCTCAAAGACTCGCTCAAGATCGTGGTCAGGGATACCAGCACCACTGTCACTGACGGCAATTAAAACTTCTTCCGATTGCAACTCTACCGCAACCTTTATCGATCCTTCTTCCGTGTACTTGAGAGAATTGTCCAATAGGTTCAAAAATACTCGCTTTAGATAAACTTCAGGTGCGCTTATTGTTGTGGGCGGAATCCTTTCAGGAAATTCCAGTTCGACCTTTCTATCAACTAGTCTCGCTGAAAGGTCCCCTCGGATTTCAGAAAAAAGACGAGGAAGATCAATCTGCTCATTTTTGGGGTCAACATGGTCTTGTTCTATTCGGGCTAGCTCCAGCAATGCATCTACTATCTCCTGTAATTGAGTCGAGTTCCGCTCAATCTTGCGTAGGAAGCCTATCTGCATGTCGTCTAACCCCTGACCCTCGACAAGGGCTTCAGTATATCCAGATATAGATGTCAGAGGAGTCCGCAGTTCGTGAGAAACATTCCCGATGAAATCTCGTCTGGCCCTTTCCAGTCTACGTAACTCCGTGACATCCGTAAACACAGTGACTACCTCTGTCACTTCGGCACCCTTTCTTACCGGTGCCGAACGGGCAAAGAGAATGAGGTTCTCCACTTGCAACTCCTTCTCCATACCCGTTCTTAGTTCGCGGACATTTGAGATCTGCTGATGAATCTCAATATTCCGTAGGACCGCCAGTAGAGGTTCTCCAGCAGGGTTTTCTTTAAGACCAAAGATCTTCAGAAATGACGGATTGCTACTAGTGATTCGACCTTCAGCATCGGTCACCATGACACCCTCTAACATACTGTCAAGAATCGCTTGTAAATGACCGCGATCAGATTCAATCGTGTGGACTTGATCTCGCAACTGGTGTGCCATAGTTTGCATGGCGCGGCCTAATCTGGAAAACTCATCTTTCCCCCCAGCTCGTATCCATAAATCAAACTCACCTTCAGCGATTTTATTCGCTGCTGTTTCCAAATGATCAAGTGTTCGACTTAAATAACGTGCCAAGAGAAATGTAATGGGAAACCCTAGACCTATTAAAAAAATTGTTCTCTTGGCTAGAGTCCAACGAAGATCGGAGGTAGCCTTCCTAAGTCCCGCCACACTTGTAGAAACTCGAATATAGGGGCCCTCTGTAGCTTCTCGAACGGCAACATACAGCAGCTCCTCACCTACACTTTGGCTGAAGCGTAGGCTACTACCAACCCCCTTAACCTTGGCCTCTAGGACCTCAGGGCGGTGGCCATGATTGTCCAGAGCTTCCAAGCCTATGTTAGAGAATTCTGAATCACCAATAACCGTTCCGTCTTCATGGATCACGGTGAGACGATGTCCATCACTAGCTGAATCGTCCACCTGTTGGTCAATATCGGGAGAATTCATCCTTAGAAGAGACTCTACTAGTTCAGCTTCTCGTAGTAGTTGCTGACGAACACCCTCAATATAGGTCGTCTGAAGCCATCGTTCGGTCCAAACATAATAGACGGAAAGAAAGGAGCCGAGCACGCACACATACCCAAGAAAGATCTTCCACCGAAAGGTCATAGCTCAACCCATACCTACAATTAACGCAATCTTAATTTTCCCTTTACTACAGATTTAATCGTGCGTTTTAGACTAAGGCACGAGATCATATTTTATGATCTCGTTTCAGGTCGATTCTAAACGATTGGCCATGCTAAAGACATCATCAGAGCTGTAAACTTACGATTCAAGGAGCACTTAAATGAGAACAAAATTCCTGCCTGCGCTGTGCCTAGCTCTATGTTTACTAATATGTAGTTGTGGGGGCGGAGAAGGAAGTCGGAGCGCTCTCCAAAACAAGGGCTCAGATACATTGGTTAACGTTGCTCAGTCCTGGGCAGAAAAATACCGAACTGTTAACCCGAATGTAGCAGTTGCCGTCTCAGGCGGAGGTTCAGGAACAGGCATCGCTGCCATGATCAATGGGACAGTGGACATCGCCAACGCGAGTAGAGCGATGAAAACTACAGAGATAGACATGGCAAGATCAAATGGGGTTGAACCGGTCGAGCACATCGTAGGTTATGACGCGCTGGCCATATACCTCCACCCCATGAATCCTCTAAACGAGATCAGCTTCCCCCAACTGGCCGGAATCTATGGAGTGGATGGGACCCTTGACAATTGGTCTAGTCTTGACTTGGAACACAGTGCCTGCAGTAATGACGAAATCGTAAGAATCAGTCGTCAAAACAACTCTGGTACCTACGTTTACTTCAAAGAAGCCATAATGGGCGAAAATGATTACAAGCTAGGCTCGCGGGACATGCATGGCTCCAAAGATGTCGTCGATTTGGTCTCCAAGACACCCTGCGCAATAGGGTATAGTGGATTTGCATATGCGACCTCAGAAATCAAGATGCCTTGTGTTAGGCAAGAAGAGAGTGGACCTTGCGTTTTACCCTCTTTGGCGTCAGCTATTGATCGATCTTACCCGATAGCACGGCCTCTTTACATGTACACTGCAGGTCAACCTACTGGCAAAGTGAAGGAGTACCTAGATTGGATCATGAGTGCTGAAGGTCAATGTATCATCCAAGCAAAAGGTTATGCCCCTGCCCGGAATGTAAGTTGCGACTGATGGAATGTGTATATGAGTGTTTATGAAAAGCGCCTGAAGGCGGACAAGGACCACATTTTGGCCCAACTAGAAAAAGTGGCTAAAATGATCGATTCAAATCTCAAGTCAGCTCATGAAAGTTTTGCCACTTTGGACCATGAATTGGCCTCCGAGACAATCCTACGAGATCATCCAGTCAACAGAGCTATCCGTACACTCGATCACGATTGTCACGCCTTCGTCGCTCGTCATTTACCTAGCGCTCAACACCTTCGATTCGTTTCCTCCGCTCTACGACTAAACATCGAACTCGAGCGCACAGGGGATTATGCCGCCTCGATCGGACGAGAAACAGTCCAACTGGGGAAATTACCAAAACCTGAAATCCTAAAGCAGATCGACTCTCTCTCATCTAACAGCAGAGAACTACTGCGAAAGGCAGTAAAGGCCTTCACCTCTGGCTCAGTTGGATTAGCCAACCAGACCATAGAAGCAACGAAAAGGCTAGAACCCCAATTCACAGAATCCTTTCAAGCATTAACTCGCGAGGAGAATTCTGAACCATTGCCCGCCTCTGATCTGACAGCAGTTCTGGTCATCCTCAACCGGTTTAGTAGGGTCCGTGCACAGGCTAAAAATGTGGCGGAGGAAACAATTTTTGTAGTGACTGGACAGCCATCTTCTTTAAAACGTTATCAGGTTCTATTCGTCGATCTGGAGGGACATAGTCTCGCACCACTCGCGGCTGCTTACGCTTCCAAAGCCTTTCCGGAGAGTGGAGAATACACGGCAGCAGCGTTATCACCTTTGGGAACAATCAAAAGCAGCATCATCTCAACAGCTTTGGAAAATGGCTTGTCACTGACTAACCCCCAAATTCTTGCCCTGCAAGATATCGAAGACCTGAGTAAATACTCGGTTATTGTCGCCCTCGAGAAAGGTGTTCGGCGTAAACTCCTCCCGCTTCCTTTCCATTCAATTTTACTGCGACGACAACAGGACCCCAGCGAGCACCCCGATGAACTTCTCAGGAGAATTACTGGCCTCGTGAGTACTCTCATGACCACACTAAGCGGTAACAAGGCTGGTTGATGAAAAAACGAAGTATCCAAGCCAAAAAAGACCCCGACATCCGAACTTTCGAGTGGTATACAGATAAATTCTTTCAGGGTTTTGTCTTCGTGGCAGGTATATCTGGAATTATCTTTGCTCTTGGTATCTTTGTCTTCATCACACGTGAAGGATTAAGCTTCCTGACCACCAGATTTGAGTTTGCCGAATTTTTTGGCAGTATCAATTGGCGTCCCACATCGGCAAATCCAACCTATGGCACCTTAGCACTAATACTGGGTACAGCGAGCGTGACCGGACTCGCAATGATTGTCGCTATCCCATTCTCGTTGGGAGCGGCAATATACATCGGTGAATTTGCCACAGGTCGTGTCCGTGAATTACTGAAAGTGTTGGTGGAGCTACTTGCAGCAATCCCTTCTGTAGTGTGGGGATTCATCGGACTTAGCCTCATCAACCCTCTTATTATCGACACCTTTGACGTCCCCATCGGTCTGAGTGTTCTCAACTCTGGGATAATACTCGGTTTGATGGCAGCGCCAATCATGACGACCATCGCTGAGGATGCACTGAAGGCAGTCCCTGAAACTTACAGGGAGGCTGCGGTAGCTTTGGGAGCTACACGTTGGCAGGTGGTCTCAAAAGTAGCCATACCAGCTGCTAAAAAGGGTTTGGTAGCTGCAATGTTATTGGGAGTTGGACGTGGATTCGGGGAAACAATGGCTGTGTTGATGGCCAGTGGGCACTCTATAAACGTACCAACTAGCCCTTTTGATTCCGTCAGAGCATTAACAGCAACTATTGCAGCAGAAATGGGAGAAACTGCCCGAGGATCTGATCACTATCGGGCTCTTTTTGCTCTGGGCATTCTGCTCTTTGCCGTAACGTTTGTGATCAACATGGCCGCAGACATTATTGTCCGGGGGTCTCACCGTAAATAATCATGTTTGAACAGACGCACCTAAATCAACGTAATGATCGCACGCAATCTCTTATGCGGCTTCTCTTCCTCATAATGACAATCCTTCTGATAGTCCCTGTTGCCCTGATCCTAGGCCTGTTGATCGACCGAGGAGGAGGAGTAATTTCCTGGGAGTTCCTCTTCGCTTTCCCCCGGGACAGTATGACTGCGGGCGGAATCTTCCCTGCTCTTATAGGAACTATCTGGCTGGTGAGCGTTGCACTCCTGGCATCCGTTCCCGTTGGAGTAGCTGCTGCTATCTACCTCAGCGAATATGCACGGGACAATCTACTCACACGAGCCATTAACCTAGCAATTATTAACCTGGCAGGAGTACCTTCCATTGTCCATGCCCTCTTTGGATTTGGCGCATTCGTACTGTTTGCTAATTTCGGGGCTAGTATACTGGCAGCCAGTCTGACACTAGCAGTCATGACACTCCCAGTAGTAATCGTCGCAACACGTGAGTCCCTACAGTCTGTGCCAAGAGCCTTTAGAGAAGCTTGCTGGACAATGGGGGCTACTCGATGGCAAACCATCCGAAAAGTGGTTTTACCCAATTCGGGCAGTGGGATTCTGACAGGTATCATTCTTGAGATTTCTCGTACGGCAGGTGAAACCGCACCCATAATGTTTACAGGCGCTGCCTTTTTCTTGCCTTTTCTTCCCCAGGGCATCCTTGACCAAACCATGGCCCTCTCCTTGCACTTATTTAATATTTCGACCCAGATCCCAAATGTGCCAGAAGAAATGCCTTACGGAGTTGCCCTAGTGCTTATCAGTATTGTTCTGGTGATGAACGGGTGTTCCATTGCACTCCGAATGTACCTGCGAGGGAACAAGAAGTGGTAAACAAAGAGAACAGTATTGATGACAAGGTCGTTGTTCGCGATCTTTGTATATCCTATGAAGAAGTCTCCGCACTTCGAAACGTTAACCTACGGATTCACAATCACGAGATATTCGGTATCATCGGACCCGCCAACAGTGGCAAAACATCTTTCCTGAGAGTACTTAACCGGATGGACGAGTTCGTTCCTGGTATGAGTGTCTCTGGGGACGTTACCTTCGATGGCCTTAATGTTCGGGAATGGAGGAACTTATACTCTTTGCGCCGAAGGATCGGAGTCGTTTTCCCCTTGCCGGTAGGTCTCCCACTCAGCATCTATGAAAACGTAGCTCTTTCT
>Ga0310344_10002906_pt1 | contig 12838 bp, 11 predicted proteins | sample HC15DNA20200_MG_FD_203801 | JGI IMG/M metagenome (GOLD analysis project Ga0310344, IMG submission 203801) | Marine microbial communities from station ALOHA, North Pacific Subtropical Gyre - HC15-DNA-20-200_MG | ecosystem: Environmental > Aquatic > Marine > Oceanic | place: Pacific Ocean: North... | reverse complement strand
GTGCTTCTTTTGCACCTGACAAGCTAATCATTGTAATTTTGGCGTGTGCGAGTGGAGAACGTAAAACAAACGCATGAGCTTGATGCAGCGCATTTACATCTTCGGTATATCTACCGTGCCCTTGCAGAAGTCTTATATCTTCCTCGCGAGGAATTGCTTTTCCAATATAATTCATCGTTAAACTATCCTATATTTGGTAGTTTCTTCGCTCTTATCATTTTGGGTTACTCGCTCCGTTTCGATTAAATACTCCAAGTGAGCCAATACGGACCTTGATGCCGCACCATGCAGTTTTTCTGGTAAATGTTTATACAATATCCCTACTATTTCAGGAACTGTGTAATGGCCGTTATCGAGGCATTTCAGGATTTCGCTTTCTCGCATCCGACGGTGATTTCGATATGCACGCGTAAAAGGTTGTGGGTTGGGAATGGAAGGCCCATGTGCCGGCCAGTAGGATTTATCACTGCGTGCCAGACATGTATCTAGGCTGGAAAAATATTCACCCATATTCCCATCCGGGGGGGAAACGATAGTGGTATTCCAACTCATAATATGATCTCCCGTAAAGAGGACATTCTCTTCTGGTAAAGCAAAGCACATATGATTGGACATATGCCCGGGCGTATAGATCGCTTCGAGGCTCCAACCTTCCCCATTAATTATACTACCATTCAATAATACATTATCAGGCTTAAAATCATATTGAATTGACTCTGCTGTTTGAGCCCCATTTGGGATCTCGCGCGGCATTGCACCATGAACTTCGCCTCCTAACAGATTTTTTAGGGGTGTAACACCAGGCGAATGATCCATATGTGTGTGAGTGACGAGAATGTGCTCTACAGTTTCGCCCTCGAGCGTCTTGACTAACGCATTTGTATGTTCATTTAGTAGTGGTCCGGGGTCGATAATGGCGACATTTCCATGTCCTATGATGTAGGTGTTAGTACCATGAAAGGTAAAACTACTCGGATTCCTAGCAACCAATCGGCGAACCAATGGTGTGACCTGTTTGGATTTTCCGTACTCGAATTCCATACGTTGACGAAAAGGTATCTTATTCTCAGACACGTTGCCCTACTCCACTATAATGTCGGGGGTAATTAGTTGCTCGGTGCCGCTAGAAATTTTCTCCCATAAAATTTTGGCTATCGTGTGGTAAATTTGAGATTTGGGACCATCTGGGTCATTAACCAAAATAGGTATACCATTATCAGAGCCTTCACGGATTTCGATTTCCAGAGGTATTTCGCCAAGAAAATCTATTCCCATCTGGGCAGCTGAATTCCTAGCGCCCCCATGAGTGAAGATTTCTGATCTTTCACCACAATGGGGACATAAAAAATAACTCATATTCTCAATAATTCCGAGAACTGGTACCTCAACCCGTTTGAACATATTCAGGCCTTTACGGGCGTCCAGTAGGGCGAGGTCCTGCGGAGTGGATACAATAATTGATCCAGCCAGAGCAACGCGTTGGGCCATGGTTAATTGCGCGTCACCAGTCCCTGGGGGCATGTCAACAACTAGCACGTCTAAATCGCCCCATTCCACATCCTGCATCATCTGTTCTAAGGCCCCCATGACCATGGGGCCTCGCCAAATAGTGGGCGTATCAGACGGTACCATGAAACCAATAGACATACATTTCAGTCCATATTTCTCTATAGGTAATAAAACTTTACCATCTGGTGATTCAGGTTTTTCCGTAATACCCATCATAAGAGGCAGAGATGGGCCATAAATGTCCGCATCCAAAATAGCAGTCCGAAGTCCCTTCTGTGCGAATGCAAGTGCTAGATTGACTGATGTTGTTGATTTTCCAACCCCTCCTTTGCCCGATGCGACGGCAATAACAGCTCCAATATCTTCAAGTAATTTTACAGGCTGATTATCGGTTTTGTTATTGGGTGGTTCAGCCAAGCCAATTTTACGAGCTGGTGCAGTCAAGACTACTGTGACGGAAATTACACCCGGTAGCCCCATGACAGCTTTCTCGGCCGCTTGCCGCAATGGCTCCATTGTTTCACCCCTCTTGGCATCAACCTCAATTGTAAAACTAATGTTTCCGTCTTTACTGACAATACCTGACACCATATTCAGACTGACGATGTCTATTTTCCGGTCTGGATCTTTTATTTGTCGCAGTATTTCAAGAATTTGAGCAGTCTTAACGTCGGCCATAAATGTTTCTCCCCCTTCTTATATCTTGAATAAAAAGTAAGTGCTTTTAAAGCACTGCGTTGCTTTCCCGCTCAAGCTAACATATATACCACTGGTGTCCGGTGGCAACTTGCCACGCAAACTTTATAGAGGAAGTTAGAATATGCCTTGGCAACAACAGGGTGGCAGCGGCGGCAATAATAGTGGAGGTCCTTGGGGTAGTGGCCCGGGGGGCGGCTCTGGCGGCAGTCAGCCACCTGACATTGAAGAAATGATTCAAAAAGGTAAGGACCGTTTTAAACAGATGATGCCTGGTGGCATGGGGTCAAAGACAGGTATTTCACTATTGGTTGTCGTAGCCCTTATTTTGTGGCTAACAACGGGTATTTATCGCGTTGATCAGGGGGAACGGGGTGTTGAATTGTTATTTGGTAAGTTTGCGTCTGAAACACAAGCGGGTCTTCATTTCTGGTTTCCGACACCCATCGGTAGCGTAACGACCCGAAAGGTTGATCGGACAAACACTATTTCCATCGGGTTTAGGGCGGCTGGTGGAACAGGAAATATGGCAACCATACGCGATGTTTCGGAAGAAAGTTTGATGTTGACTGGAGATCAAAACATTATCGATATTGATTTTGTTGTTCAATGGCGGATTAAGAATTTAAGAGACTATCTTTTCAACATTCGTGAGCCGGAGGGAACTACCAAGATAGCAGCTGAAAGCGCCATCCGGGAGGTGATTGGGCAAACTACACTAGAAGATGCATTGTCTAAAGGCCGACAACTTGTTGAGGATAAAACCAAATTTGTATTGCAAAAGATCTTGGATGGTTATGGAGCTGGTATTTTTATCGCAGAAGTTAAAATGCAAAAAGTGGAACCGCCACAGCCGGTCATTGATGCCTTCAATGATGTGCAACGGGCTAGGCAGGACAAAGACCGTCAACAAAATGAAGCAGATGCATATCGGAATGATATTATCCCGAAAGCCGAGGGTGAAGCCGCGCGCTTGGTTCAAGAGGCGACGGCTTACCGTGAGCAGCTAGTCAAAGAAGCGGAGGGTGAAGCCAAGAGGTTTCTGTCAGTGTACCAGGCATATAAGACCGGTAAAAAAGTTACAATCCAGAGACTTTATCTTGAGCGCATGCAAGAGGTCATGAAAGATTCCGAGAAAATCATTATTGATAACAGTAAGGGTGGTCAGGGTGTAGTCCCTTATCTTCCATTGCCAGAAATAAAAAAGAGATCTGACGCTAAAAGTCAGTCTGACGATAACACCCAAGGAGATCGCTGACATGAATAGAATCTTGCTAGTGATATTAGGTGTGGTTGTAGTTGCTGGGGGTATAGCAGCTTTTGATACCATTTATACGGTGCATGAGACCAAGCATGCTCTTGTTTTGCAATTTGGTCGTTATGTCAGAACTGCCAGCGATCCAGGCCTTAATTTTAAAAAGCCCTTTTTGGAGAACGTCGAATACTTTGATAAGCGAGTACTCGAGTTGGACCCCCCTGCTCAAGAGGTTATTCTTGCTGATCAAAAACGTATAATTGTTGACTCGTTCGTTAGATATAAAATCGTAAACCCGCTAGAATTTAAGAAAAAGGCAGTTACTCAGGTTAACTTCTTGCAGGTATTCGGCGGGCGCTTAAATGCCGCAGTTCGAGCTGAGATAGGTAAAATTTTACTCGGTGAAATGCTGTCTGATAAACGCGACGATGTCATGGGTAGAATCACCCAGCAAATGAAATCTCAAGCCCCTGATTTTGGTATTGAGGTTGTGGATGTTAGGGTGGGGAGAACCGACCTTCCTAAAGAAACTGCCCAATCCGTTTATAATCGAATGCGCTCCGAGCGGGTGGCTGAAGCACAAAAACTTCGCTCTGAAGGAGCTAAGATTAAGGCAGAAATCCAGGCAGATGCAGACCGGCAACGGACGGTTATTCTTGCTGAGGCTCGTCGAACATCCCAAATTTTAAGAGGTGAGGGCGAAGGAGCTAAAACTAATATTTTGAATGAAGCTTTTGGTACAGACCCTGAATTTTTTGGTTTTTATCGGAGTATGGAGGCGTATGGGAATGCTCTAGGTGACGGAACAACAATGGTGCTGTCACCAGATAGTGAATTTTTCCGCTATTTTAGAAACCTAGATGGCAAGAAAACTCGTAATTAATAAGAGGCGTTTGCACCTACTTTAATGGTTCCTGATCTCTTTACAGCTTTAGCACTCGTGCTGGTAATTGAAGGGCTTGTATACGCCCTATTTCCTGATGCGATGAAGAGGGTGATGGCGTCAATAATCCCATTACCATCGCCTTCGTTACGATCCGCAGGTTTATTTGCTGCTATAGTAGGCTTGGTACTCATATGGCTAATACGCCTTTGATGTATTAATGTTATGTTCTTTTCAAAAAGAACTAGTAAAAACCTAAAATTAACCACATTTAATAACCATATGCGAATTACACTTGATTCTTATCTATTTATGATTTGGGTGTGTGTTTGGTTTAAGAAAATTAAACAGACGTCCATATAATATAGAGATGTCTAGATTATTAAGGAGACCTGAATGACGAAATTGGTATTAGGGCCCTTTCATGTAGAGCGGCGAGCCAATAATTCTCTTGCACATACATATTTCGGTAGTTGTGGAACTTTTATTTCATTTTCTTTCCTTGTGATGTTTTGTTTCCTTTTAATGAGCGGTATCGCCTTTTCTAAAGGATTTCCAAATTCTTTTGCTGATCTTGCCGAAAAGTTATTACCAGCTGTTGTTAATATTTCGACAACGCAAATTGTTAAAAGGGGAGGTGCAATACCACAGAGGCCGCAACTGCCTCCTGGTTCGCCATTTGAAGAGTTTTTCAAAGAATTTTTTGATCGTCAGCAACAACCAAATTCACCAAGTAGGCGCGCAACGTCGTTGGGTTCTGGTTTTATTATTGATCCTTCCGGTCTAATCGTAACTAACAATCATGTAATAGAAGGCGCGGACAAAATAACTGTAATTCTTCAAGATGATACGCGTCTAAAGGCTAAGCTGGTTGGAAGAGATGTAAAAACAGATCTTGCAATCTTAAAAGTTAATTCAAAAAAGAAATTATCATTTGTCAAATTAGGGAATTCTGACAAATCTCGAGTCGGGGATTGGGTTGTTGCTATAGGCAACCCTTTCGGTCTCGGTGGCACAGTTACAGCAGGGATCATTTCTGCCCGAGCTCGTAATATTAACTCGGGTCCTTACGATGATTTTATACAATCAGATGCATCTATCAATAAAGGGAATTCTGGTGGCCCAATGTTTAATACAGCCGGGGAGGTAATAGGTATTAATACGGCAATTTATTCGCCCTCTGGTGGGAGTGTGGGTATTGGTTTTGCTATTCCATCAAATTTAGCAGAACCAATTATTGCGCAACTTAAAAAATTTGGTCGAGCTCGGCGAGGTTGGCTCGGCGTTCGGATACAGACTGTTACCAATGAACTTGCTGATAGCTTAGGTTTAGAGAAAGCACGTGGAGCACTGGTTGCAGTTGTAACTAAGGGAGGGCCGGCGGAAAGATCTACGATCAAAGTTGGAGATGTAATACTTAAATTTAACGGAAAACCTATTGCTGAAATGCGTAGTTTACCTAGGTTTGTCGCTGAAACTAAGGTGGGTAAACGCGTTAAAGTAGAAGTTTGGCGCAAGGGCCGTAGTGTAACCCTTTATGCTACGTTGGGTGAATTTCCCAAAGCGAAACCTCTTCGACGTACGAGGGCTCATGAAAAGAAAAAAGATAAGGAAAAGTCTGTAAACGTTCTAGGCCTAACCCTGGCGGTAATAAATGATGAATTGCGAAACCGCTTTAAATTGAACAAAGAAACAAAGGGTATAATTATCACTGATGTAAAAAATAATAGTCCCGGTTCTGAGAAAGGTATTACGCCTGGATCAATAATTCGAAGTATTGGTTTAGAACAAAAGAGGGTGAGTTCTCCAGGAAGCGTTAGAGTCTTGGTTGAATCTGCTCGCAAAGCAAAACGAAAAAGCTTGTTGTTTCTGATCGAAAGAGGCGGTAGCTCGCGTTTTGTGGCGTTAAGACTGTCAAAGGACAAGGACTAGTTTTGATTGCAAATTCAATCTATCCGTTTAGTGACAAAATTCTGTGCTTTTGTATCCTTGCAAGTAAAGCAATGAGGTTAAATCTCCAAAGCGAATGATTGCTTTGGCACTTGTCTCTACAATAGGTTTAGCATGAAATGCTACCCCCAGTCCTGAATGAATAATCATTGGGATGTCGTTAGCGCCGTCGCCGGTAGCTAATGAATCAGAAAGTGGTATGTTTTGGTCGTTGCAAATTTTTTTTAAAGCCTGCAATTTGGCATCGCTATCTAAAATTGGTTCAATTACTTCGCCTGTCAAAATACCATTTTTAATTACTATTTGGTTTGAACTTATTTCTTGAAATCCGACCAATTTTGCTATCGCATTTGTGAAATAATTAAAACCGCCAGAGACTAAGGCTGTATAGGCACCGTTAAAACGCATCGTTTTTACCAAAGTGGCGGCGCCCTTTGTTAGCTCTGTTTTATTTAACGCCTCCTCCATTGCTTTAGCGGGAACGCCTCCAAGCAGGGCTACTCTCTCCCGTACGGCTTCTTTAAAATCCACCTCGCCTTGCATCGCGCGTTTGGTAATTACTGAGACCTGTTTTTTTAGTCCGGCGATCCCGGCGAGTTCGTCGAGGGTTTCTCCGGTAACAATGGTGGAGTCCATATCAGCAATAAGTAATCTTTTGCGCCTATTTTTTGTTGGCTGCACCACTATGTCGATTTCTATACCAGTCAGGCCATTTTTTAGACATTTGCGCACATATGATAAACTAGATCCTGTGAACTCTATATCACAAGCTATGCAATCCTCTAACCAAGCCGGAGGTCTAGAAACATATCCCGCACGATTAAGAATTTCCTGCGCTTTTTTGACATCTCCAGGATGAAGATTTGCCTTTTCAGGATTCGCAATAAGGGTGGCAACAAATTTCATAGACTATTTATGGTGTGGAATAAGTTCGGTGACAAGCCATGTAATATATTAGTCTAAGACTTAGGTATAATATTATGAACCTAAATTGTATTGGGGAATAGAAAATTATGAGCGCACCGTTAACGCCACCTTTCAGGGCGGAACATATTGGGAGCCTTTTACGCCCCCCTGAATTACTTGCTATTAGAGCTGATAAAAAGGCCTTAAAAATTTCTGATGAGGAAGTTCGTCATGCTGAAAATGAAGCAATAAAACAGGTAATTGATCTACAGATTGACCTCGGTTTGTTGTCCATCACCGATGGAGAATTTCGGCGACATGCCTATTCTGACAGTTTTACGGTTGATGTTTTTTCTGGAGTGAAAATTGGTGCTACAAGCGATCAGAATTGGATTTATTCGGATATACAGGGCCAAAAGACCTCGGCAAGAGTTCCAATTGTAATTGATAAGTTAGAATGGCTTGGACCTACGAATGTAGAAAACTATAAATTTGTTTCAAAGCACTGCAGGGAGGGAATCCCAAAAGTTACTTTGCCGGGTCCGTGTTACATACATTTTAGATCTGGTCGTAAAAATATTAGCCAGGAAATTTATCCAAACCTTGATTTGTTTTGGAACGATATTGTTGAGGCCTATATCCATGAAATTAAAGCGCTTTACGATGTTGGTTGTAGGTATTTACAACTCGATGAGACATCAATTGCCAAGCTAGGTGACCCAAAAATTCGAGAGGGTTTAGCGGAACGCGGTGATAAATGGGAAGATTTACTAAAGGTTTATATAGATGTAATCAATGAAATTGTGCGCGGGAGTCCCAAAGACCTTGCGATTGGAGTCCATTTATGCCGCGGGAACAAAGGTGGTTCTTGGCAGGCGTCAACGGGTTATGATGATGTTGCAGTAAAACTTTTCAGAGAGCTCAATGTTCAATTTTATTTTTTAGAATATGACTCCCCTAGAGCGGGTAGTTTTGAGCCCTTGCGCGAAGTGCCTGAAAATAAAACCATAATATTAGGATTAGTATCAACCAAAAGCTCCACTCTAGAAACATTTGATTATTTAAGGCAAAGAATTGAAGCGGCTGCAGAATATATTGATATTGAAAAGGTTGGAGTTTCTCCACAATGTGGATTTGCAAGCTTAGACACAGGAAACCCGATTTCTTATGAAGATCAAGTCTCTAAAATTAAACTCGTTATTGATTTTGCTCAGGAAATTTGGGGTAATTCTATTTCTATTAATGCATAGTCGTTGTGTAAGTCATGTCGCTTATTAAAGCACTAGTCATCGCCGGGCCAACTACTAGTGGAAAATCCGATCTGGCTGTGAGCGTGGCTGAGGAATTTAATGGCGCAGTCATTAACGGCGACTCGATACAATTATATAAAGGTCTTGAGACTATTTCTGCGGCCCCATCCAATGCCTTACGTGCACGTGTTCCTCATAAACTTTATGCAATCAGAGATCCTGCATATCCATGTTCTGCGGGGGAATGGGTAGAACTAGCCAAAAATGAGATCCTTGCCACCCATAGTACGGGTATGTTGCCTATAATTGTCGGTGGTACAGGGTTGTACCTAAAAGCATTAATGTCAGGAATTGCAAAGATTCCTCCTATTTCCAATAGAATTCGTAATAATTTGAGACGTCGTATACTGAGTGAAGGTAGTACCACACTCCATGCAGAGTTGTTCAAATCCGATCCTGAAACAGCGAAAAAATTAAATATTTCTGATAGCCAAAGAATTTTACGCGCACTTGAAGTTTATCAAATGACAGGTAAAACCTTGCGGCAGTGGCACAAAGAGAGAGGTGATCAGGTTGTCGGGTCAGAAATTGAATTTAACTCGGTCCTCCTTAGACCACCCAGAAAACAATTATACGCTAATTGCAATGCTCGTTTTGAGAGAATGGTAAAAACGGGTGCAGTCGAGGAGGTAAAAGCTTTAGTAAAAAGAGATTTGGATCCTGCTTTGCCGGCAATGAAGGCACTAGGAGTACCTGAGATTTTGCTTTATTTAGATGGAAATTTATCACTGGAAGAAGCTATAGTAGCGGGTCAATTAGCAACACGACATTACGTAAAACGTCAAGAGACCTGGTTTAATAATCAGTTTATTTCAGATTTAAAGATAGAAACGCAATATAATTTTAATATTAATCCAAAAATCTTTCCATTTATTAGCAAATTTTTATTGACCTAATAGGTTGGAAATATTAGTTTGGCGCCGCTTTCTGGGTGATAAGTCATTGGTGGTTTTGGCTTTTACGGCTAAGTATTAATGAATATTAAGTAATTGAAAGGGGGTCCTGTTATACAGGGTCGCCCTTTATTTGATTAAAAAGGTGAGGATTATGGCTAATCGTAAGCTGTCCGGCTCGGATATCGTGATCCAATGCTTGGTCGACGCCGGCGTTGATACGGTTTTTGGTTATCCAGGTGGAGCGGTACTTCCCATTTATGATGCATTGTTCAAACAAAACCGTTTGAAGCATGTTTTAGTACGCCAAGAAGGTGGTGCTGTTCATATGGCAGAGGGTTATGCCCGTTCGACTGGAAAACTTGGTGTAGTTTTGGTCACGTCTGGGCCAGGTGCTACTAATGCAGTAACGGGTTTGACAGATGCATTAATGGACAGCATTCCTGTTCTGTGTTTGACCGGGCAAGTTCCAACCCATCTGATCGGTAACGATGCTTTCCAGGAAGCAGATACCACGGGCATAACCCGTCCTTGTACAAAACATAATTATCTTGTTAAAGATGTTTGCAGTCTTGCGAAGGTTATGAACGAAGCTATGTATGTGGCGCAGGCGGGGCGGCCGGGTCCAGTTGTTATCGATTTGCCAAAAGATGTTTTGATCAATGAAACTAGTTATGACCGTGCTAAAAAGCCCTATGCAATTCATAAAACTTATCGACCAAGAAAAAAAGGAGATCAATCACAGATTAAAGAAGCTGTTGAACTGATTGCAAACGCTAAGCGTCCTTTATTTTATTGTGGTGGTGGCGTGATCAATTCTGGTCCAAGGGGATCAAAATTGCTGGCAGAATTCGTTCACATGACAGGTTATCCAATTACACTAACTTTAATGGGTCTGGGGGCGTTTCCCGCCAAAGATGAAAAGTTCTTGGGTATGGTCGGTATGCATGGGACATACGAGGCTAACATGGCGATGCATGATTGTGATGTTATGATAAATATTGGGGCGCGATTTGATGATCGCGTTACCGGTCTAATTTCGGAGTTTTCACCAGGTTCAAAAAAGATTCATGTTGATATAGATCCTTCATCAATAAATAAAAATGTTGCGGTGGATATTCCAATAATTGGTGATTGCGCGTCAGTTTTATATGACATGATCAAAGAGTGGGGTGGTCTTCAGCCTTGCCGTGACGCCAAGGCGTGTGCAGCTTGGTGGTCCAAGATTGAAAAGTGGCGGAAGCGCGATTGCCTTCGTTATAATTCTTCAAAGGAACTGATAAAGCCACAATATGCTTTGGAAAGACTGCAAATTTTGACAGAAAATCGTGATACTTATATCACGACTGAGGTTGGTCAGCATCAGATGTGGGCTGCACAGTTTCTTAAATTTAATCGACCCAACCATTGGATGACCTCTGGAGGTTTGGGGACAATGGGCTATGGATTTCCAGCGGCTATCGGGGTTCAAATTGCTCATCCGAAAGCAACAGTAATTGATGTTGCTGGTGAGGCTTCTTTCTTGATGAATATTCAAGAGATGTCCACAGCGATGCAATACCGTTTACCAGTCAAGGTTTTTATACTGAATAACGAATATATGGGTATGGTTCGGCAATGGCAGGAACTCCTCTATGGAGGAAGATACTCGGAAAGTTATACGGATTCCCTTCCGGACTTTGTAAAGTTGGCGGAATCCTATGGAGCAGTTGGATTGAGAGCCACTAAGCCAAGTGAAGTAGATGACGTGATAGAAGAAATGTTAAATAATGAGAGATTTACCGTGGCTGATATTGCGATAGATAAATCTGAAAACTGTTTCCCAATGATTCCCTCTGGAGCACCCCATAATGAGATGCTTCTTGGGCCTGAAGATGAAGCTGAAAAGCCGGTCTCTGAAGAAGGAATGGTTCTAGTTTAAGACATCACCTTTCATGCATACAACTCTGGCCGAGAGCTGGGTAATTAGATTGATACCAAAAAACGGAGGAGAAAGTGGAGCCCATCGAACGACATACGATCGCCGTTCTAGTTGATAATGAAGCGGGTGTTTTGGCACGGGTCACTGGTCTATTTTCTGGGCGTGGCTATAATATTGAGAGCCTTACAGTCGCTGAAGTAGATGCTGAAAGCGCAATTTCCCGGATTACCGTTGTGACCTCTGGCACACCAATGATAATTGAACAGATCAAGGCACAATTGGATCGATTAGTACCGGTTCACCACATCAGTGACTTGACCGATGGGGGCGCTAGCGTAGAACGTGAACTGGCTTTGGTAAAAGTTCGAGGCAGTGGAAATAAGCGTGTTGAAGCTTTACGGGTAGCTGACATTTTTCGGGCGCGGGCAATTGATAGTACAAAAAATTCTTTTGTGTTCGAAATTTCCGGTTCTACGGCGAAACTAAATGCATTTATCAATCTAATGGGGCCCCTTGGGCTTGTTGAGATTTCCCGTACCGGTGCCGTAGCGATTGCACGCGGTGCCAAGGGAATTTAGAAAACTAACTTTAAACTTTATTCTTACAAATTAATAACCGTGTTCGCTGAAATACTACAGAAATAAACAATGAAAGAGGATCTGCCAAATGCGCGTATATTACGATAGAGATGCGGACGTAAATCTGGTCAAAACCAAGAAGGTTGCCATCATAGGTTATGGTAGCCAAGGACATGCCCATGCTATCAATCTCAGTGATAGTGGTGTCAAAGAAGTGGTAGTAGGCCTACGTGATGGTTCATCTAGTATTGAAAAAGCAGAAGGCGCGGGGCTAAAAGTACTAAATCCAGCAGAGGCTGCAAAATGGGCAGATTTAGTCATGGTATTAGTACCTGATGAACTGCAGGCGGATCTCTATATGAATGATCTCTATGCAAACATGAAAAATGGTGCCGCTCTTGCGTTTGCGCACGGCCTCAATATCCACTTCAAGTTGATCGAGGCACGACCAGACATGGATGTTTTTATGATTGCACCGAAAGGGCCGGGGCATACCGTTCGTTCAGAGTATCAGCGCGGCGCCGGTGTACCTTGTCTGGTAGCAATTGACCAAGATGCATCTGGGAACGCACAGGATATAGCTCTTTCATATGCTTCGGCTATAGGTGGTGGACGAGCGGGTATAATTGAAACAACGTTTCGTGAAGAATGTGAGACGGATTTATTCGGTGAGCAAGCAGTACTTTGCGGCGGCCTAACATCCCTTATAAAAGCTGGATTTGAAACATTAGTTGAGGCCGGGTACGCACCGGAAATGGCGTATTTTGAATGCTTGCATGAAGTAAAACTTATTGTTGACCTCATTTATGAGGGGGGTATCGCCAATATGCGATATTCTATTTCTAATACAGCCGAATACGGTGATTATATTTCGGGACCACGTCTGATTGATGATAGTGTTAAGGATCGTATGAAAGAGGTCCTTGATGATATACAA
>Ga0310344_10002905_pt1 | contig 12842 bp, 7 predicted proteins | sample HC15DNA20200_MG_FD_203801 | JGI IMG/M metagenome (GOLD analysis project Ga0310344, IMG submission 203801) | Marine microbial communities from station ALOHA, North Pacific Subtropical Gyre - HC15-DNA-20-200_MG | ecosystem: Environmental > Aquatic > Marine > Oceanic | place: Pacific Ocean: North... | reverse complement strand
TCGACTTGCGGGTCTGGTAGATGTTGTCGGATCGCAAAGTCATATATAAATGCGCCTGTGATAGCTCCCAGTAACGGACCAACAAAAGCGACCCAGAAATAACCTCCGTGTGATTGAAATACTGAAGATCCCCATCCGAAAATAGAACATACGAGTCGAGGTCCCAGATCTCGGGCTGGATTGATGGAATAATTGGTAAGTCCTCCCAGAGAAATTCCAATACTCCAGACAACCACTCCCAGAAGTAAGGGGGCCATATTGGATCCGGGTGACTGGTTTCGGGGGTCAATGAGAGCAAGCACCGCTATGATAAGAACCGATGTTGCGACTACTTCGCTCAAAATATTGAGAAGCAGACGATCGTAAAGTGGAAAAGTGGTGAACATACCGGCTCCTCCGAAAAACGGTCCTGCCAGCTTCCCGTTTTCCAACGTCCCACGTACCACTCCATGGGTTGCTTCAAAGTCCAGTAACGCTTCGTAGTAGAGAACGTAGATAATCATGGCACCCACAAAGGCACCGGCCACTTGCGCTGCCCAATAGGGAAGCACATTTCTCCATGGAAATGCCCGCCGTAAAGCCAACGCCAAAGTTACAGCAGGATTAATATGACCTCCGCTTACCTTCCCGGTCACATACACAGCTATCGCGACAGCAAATCCCCATCCCGTTGTAATTAGTACCCAACCCCCTTCTTTTTCCAGAAGGACAACCGAACCATTCACTCCATTGCCCAAAATAATTAATAAGGCCGTCCCCAGAAATTCAGCAATCAGCGCCGGCAACATGGTTACTCCTTGAATTCAAGTCGCTGTCAACAAGAGGTGATTGGGTACCCAGCTCCAAGCCATGGCCATGCCAAGACCCGTCCCTTCCTATCAATGAACATGATTGTATAGGGTAACCAGTTTTTTCCCATACGATTATCCGCTCTCCATCGGAGTGTCTTTTCAGTTCACAGTCGGTACTCTAAGATGAGCATATTTCGCGAACCCGTTTTATCTGCTCGCCACGGCCCTTTTTTCCCACCCCCTCAGAAAGCTTTCCATGTCAATCAAACCTCTCCCTTTTGACGAATCTTTTATTCGTGATCTTTGCAAACAATTTCCAACCCCCTTCTATCTGTACGACGAATCTGCCATTCGATCGAATGCGCGCCGACTCCAGAAAGCCTTTCAGTGGTGTCCGACATTTAGAAATCACTTCGCGGTAAAAGCAACTCCCAATCCCTATCTCATTGAAATTCTCCATGAAGAAGGGTTCGGAACAGATTGCTCCAGTATGGCGGAATTATTGATTTCGCAAGCCGCCGGGATTACTGGCAATCAGATCATGTTCACGTCAAACAACACACCGATTTCCGAATACCAAAAAGCCCATCGACTCGGGGCCATTATCAATCTGGATGACATCACTCACATCGATTTCCTGAAACGTCATGCGACAATCCCGGAACTGATCTGTTTTCGATACAATCCCGGACCTCTTCGTCAGGAAACCGGCAATGCCATAATCGGAAACCCTGAACAGGCAAAATATGGATTTACTCGTGATCAACTTTTCGAAGGTTATCGCGATCTCAAGCAAGAAGGGGTCAGACGATTTGGACTGCATACCATGGTGGTTTCTAACGAATTGACCAATCAGTGCTTTGTCGACACCGCACGGATGTTGTTCGAACTTGCCATTGAACTGGCAGAACAACTGGGTATTCACCTTGAGCTGGTCAATCTGGGAGGTGGCATTGGTATCCCGTACAGACCCGACCAAAAAGAAGTCGATCTCGAAACGATATCTCGTGACATCCAGGCACTTTATGACGAAACGATTGTAAAAGCGGGACTTGATCCTCTGACCATTCTCATGGAAAACGGCCGGGCTATCACCGGTCCTTACGGTTACCTGATAACCACAGCGATACACGAAAAAAACACTTACAAAAAATATGTCGGCGTCGATGCCTGCATGGCGAATTTAATGCGACCAGGGATGTATGATGCTTATCATCATATCACAGTACTGGGTAAAGAAAATCAGATACACGATACCCGGGTCGACGTCGTCGGATCGTTATGTGAAAACAACGACAAATTCGCCATCGATCGAAGCCTCCCTGCGGTTGAAGTCGGCGATCTGCTCGTTATTCATGATGCAGGCGCCCATGGACATGCCATGGGGTTTCAGTACAACGGGAAATTGCGAAGTGCAGAAGTGCTTCTCAGAACAGACCGAACGGTTCAAGAAATACGGAGAGCGGAAACCATCAGCGATTACTTTGCCACTCTTGATTACCCCAGCCTAAGTGCAAACACTGCCTGAATTTCAGATCGCCCTCAGAGGACATTCCCTGTTCGCCAGTCAACGCGAGACCACTCTATTTATTTGTCTGATTGTTCATTTACCCGACGGCCATCCTGCAAACCATCAATCACGGTAACTATAAGAAAGACTAACATTCCTACAAACAAACCGACGTAGACTTCATGAATCGAGGTCCATTCAAACCTCTTTACCACATGCCATCCCACCACGGCAAAAAGTCCTGTGACACAACTCGACAAGGATGCGCGAACTGAAAGTTTGGGAAGAAACAGTCCCACCACGAGTGTAGGTAGAAAACAGGCACCGTACAGCGCACCGGAGAGTGATGTCATCGACATGATATCCTGTGCAAACGGACTTAATGCCACCAGAACACTTACCATGGAAATCACTACCACCCAGAACCGGACACCGGAGACACCCTCAGATTCAGGTTCCACACGATTTGATGCTATAAGATCATGATCCATAGCGGAACCGGCAACAAGCAACACCGAATCAATTGATGACATCGCTGCAGACAGCAGAACCAACAAAAACAAAGAACTTACAACCGGTCCAAATATCTGTGATTCAGACAGCAGATAGGGAATCACTTCATCCGAACCCTGTATTGCACTTTCTGGAATCAGGGCATGTGACAATACCCCGACAGGTAACAACGCCACATAGGTGACACAGACTAACGCAGGCGCAATCAAAGCCGCCTGTTTCAATGCTTTTTTGTTCTTTAATCCGTAGAATCGTGATAGCTGTCGTGGTTCGACAACGTATTTAATTCCCACTGCAAGCGACAGTCCGATCACATTTAACCAAGACATTTTACCCGACCAGGACACGAGTCCGGAATCCTGGCTTTTCACCGTTTCCAGCATAGCAAACAAACCGCCTCCTCGTAGCAGAAGCATCATCGCGATACCGACCGCTCCGAGAACCATTAATGTTCCCTGTACCGCATCCGTCAGGATCACAGATTGAAACCCTCCAGCCAGGGTGTAGGCCGTAACCAAAACAAAAATCATGATTAAGGCGACGGGGTAGGAAAATCCCAACATTCCTTCCAGCGCCAATGCGGAACCTTTATAGATAGCTACCAGATAAATCACAGAAGCAAACACGATTATGGCAGCTGAAAAACGCCGTAGCGCAAGAGACTGGTAGTGATAACCCAGAAAATCGGCGATCGTTAAGGAACCATACTGTCGTGCCAGAGGAACAAAACGCGGAGCAACCACATACCACGCCACACCGCAGAGTCCCACATACACCACAATCCCTACACACCATATCAGGCCCGCATCCCAACTTTTACCTGCCGCACCAATAAAAGTATTCGTACTCATGAAAGTAGCGTAAAAGGACAAGGCAACAACCCAGCCGCCCAGGTTCCGTCCGGCTACAAGATAGTCACTCAGAGAGTGAACCTTTTGCTTCCCTAACCACGCGTGATGCCCCATCACTGCGAGATAAATCGCCACGAATACCAGTGTAATGCCCTGTTCGACGTATTCGTTCATGAATCAGGCCTCACTTCATTTCATTACAACTGACGGGCAGCCTCCTATTTTCACAGACCTCTTCCCCTTCCATAAAAAGATCACCGACAGGGAACGCGTTAGAACCCCAGCCCCTTGCTGCCCTGACGGGTTTGCCTTCGTCTGTCCGATTCTTTTAACAGAATTTTTCTAAGACGTATCTGTTGTGGAGTGACTTCGACAAGCTCATCCTCTTCAACATACTCCAGTGCCGCTTCCAGAGAAAGACGACGTGGCGGCTTTAGAATTACGTTGTCATCACTGCCTGATGCTCTCATATTGGTAAGCTTTTTTTCTTTTATAGGGTTAACACAGAGATCATTTTCACGGCTGTTCTCTCCGACAATCATTCCTTCATAAACTTCATCTCCCGGAGCTACAAACATATCTGCACGCTGCTGGAGTCCACCGAGAGCAAAAGCAACCGCTCGGCCTGTCGAGGTAGAAACCATTACTCCGTTTCCTCGGCCAGGAATGTCACCTTCTACAGACTGGTACTCTGCAAATCTGTGATGAAGAATCACCGTCCCTTGTGTTGCATTCAGTAACCGTGTTCGCAAACCGATCAATCCCCGGGCCGGAATCGAAAACACCGCTAACGAATGGCTCGCTCGTGTCTGCATTTCCACCAAAGATCCACGACATTCACCGACCATTTCCATGACCGGCCCCAGCCTCTCTGTTGGAATTTCGACATTAAGAATTTCGAACGGTTCCTGTTTTCGTCCATCCTTTTCACGAACGATGACACGTGGCTTTCCGATCGATAATTCGAATCCTTCACGTCGCATCGTTTCAATTAATATCGACAAATGCAGGATACCCCGTCCGGAGACAGCAAACGAATCAGATCCGTCAGGAAACCGCAAATTGAGAGCAACATTGCGTTCCAGCTCTTTCAGTAATCTCTGTCGAATCTGTCGCGTTGTTACATATTTACCATCGCGACCAGAAAACGGAGAGCTGTTGATTGAAAAAATCATTTCCAAAGTTGGTTCGTCAACGGTCAATCGAGGTAAAGGCCGTGGTTTACCGGGATCGCAGATCGTATCCCCTATCTCAACATCTTCCAGTCCAACAACGGCAACTACATCGCCGGCAGTCGCTTGATCAACACGTGTTCTTCCCAACTTGTCAAAGGTATATAGCTCAGAAACTTTATGCCTCTTTACCTGTTCCCTGTCCTGTAGCAAAGCAACCTGTTGCAACTGATTAACAGCCCCTGACTGAATCCTTCCGATTGCAATTCTGCCAACATATTCAGACCAATCCAAAGTGGTAACCAGCATCTGAAACGGACCTTCCTGTTCCACTTCAGGACCAGGAATTTCGTTGACTATCAAATCCAGCAGAGGCTTCATCGTAGTGGTTGTCTGATCCTGATCCAGATCCAGGGTTGCAAATCCCTGTTTCGCGCTACAAAAAACAAACGGAAAATCATCCAGCTGGTGATCCGCGCCAAGCTCCATCAACAATTCAAAAGCCTCATCCAGAACCTCATACGCCCGCGCATCACTACGATCCACTTTGTTCACAACCACGATCGGTTTGAGGCCGGCGTCCAGCGCTTTGGAAACAACGAAGCGTGTCTGAGGCATCGGACCTTCGGCCGCATCCACGAGAATCAGCGCACCATCCGCCATACGGATCACGCGCTCCACTTCACCTCCAAAATCGGCATGCCCGGGTGTATCGATGATATTGATCTTAATACCTTGATAGGACAGAGCGATATTCTTAGCAAGAATGGTGATACCGCGCTCGCGTTCCAGATCGTTCGTATCGAGGATCTGCTCACCTTTGAGCTCGGTTTCCCGGAAATGTCCGCTTTGACGTAGTAAACAATCGACTAAGGTTGTTTTTCCGTGATCGACATGGGCAACAATGACAATATTCCGGATATCCGAACGGCGCATTTCAGGTCCTGCAGCATGAGTGGTTTGAGAACGATTCGGTATCCTATCAGACTCCATAAGCGATTCAGTAGCCCAGTTCTCAAAGAATCTCCACAGCACCGCTGGTTAATCCGGCTTGTTACAGCTGATTACGGCCCCCTTAAACAACACCAAAGAAATACCGTTCGTAATCTCAGGTAAGACACTCCCACACAAGTCACAATTGTCGAACGGATAGGAGTAGCATCCATAGAAAGCTACAATAACCCACACAACTATATCGCTTCACTCGTAAGGGAATACAGCAAAAGTTTCTTCGTGATTAAAAAACTCCCGTACAATGACCAAATCACGAAATCGATACCCACTTGTCGTACAAGAACGCAATCGGAATAACATCTATTTTAGGTTTTCAGAGGGACTCGACCAGCATGAACTGCCTCCCTTCTCGTTGCACACAGATATTCATCATCGGTATTGTCTTGACGGCACGGAACCTGCCTGCATCCGAACTTACCGACTTATTTGTCCGAGGTTCGGAAGGGTACCACACGTACCGTATTCCATCCCTTGTCAGCAGCACTCGAGGAACATTACTTGCATTTTGTGAAGGTCGCAAAACAAGTTCGATTGATGATGGTGACAACGATCTCCTGGTTCGCCGCAGCGTCGATTACGGCCATACCTGGTATCCACAGAAACTGGTATACGAAGAAGGAAATGACAAACTGATCACCATTGGAAATCCCTGTGCAGTTGTTGATCGAATTACCGGCACAATCTGGTTAGTTTTCAACCGTAACAATGACGATGTACTGGTCACTCACAGTCGTGATGACGGAGAAACCTGGTCGCCACCTGAAAACATCACTCAACAGGTGAAAAAGCCGTCGTGGGGGTGGTATGCAACCGGCCCGGGTATCGGCATTCAACTGACACATGGATCCAACAAGGGCCGACTGATTATACCGTGCGATCATCGTAAAACCGGCAATCGAACCGGACCAAGCAGCTCACACGTCATTTATAGCGATGACCATGGTAAAACATGGACACTCGGAGGAGAAACTGAGCCACATTCCAATGAATGCCAGATCGTCGAACGCTCGGATGGCACCCTTTTGCTTAACGCAAGAAACCATTGGGCACGCAGCGGACAGCGTCCCGATCTGGCATATCAACGTATTCTTGCAATCAGTGCGGATGGTGGACTCCATTGGTCATCAGCCGGTTTTGACAGTACGTTGATTGAACGCGCATGTCAGGCGAGTTTGATTCGTTACCCAGCCCAATCGAGACAAGGACATTACTGGATGCTGTTCGCAAATCCTGCTTCTCGAAAAACGCGAGAACGTCTCACGGTGCGTCTCAGCCGTGACGATGGCAGAACCTGGCCTATCAGTCACTGCTTTTACGAAGGATCGGCTGCTTATTCCTGTTTAAGCGTACTGGATAACGGCCGTGTTGGTCTGCTGTTTGAACGAGACCAGAGTTCCAAAATCAGCTATCTGTCTTTTGACCTGGATACTTTATGCCGCTGATATTCGAATTTACATACATTACACTCATGTTCTTCGCTGTTCCATCCGTTGATTGAAAGTAACATCGCAGTATCAAATTATAATAGACCACCGTCTATCAGTTTCTTTAAAATCGACACATGTATTATCCGCGCAGACACTTACCACTGTTTCTCTTGACCTTCATTCTTTTCGTTGCCCATCTGTCCGATGCAACAGCAAGCACTGAAACGAGGTCTCCACAGATTCAATCGAAACATGCCTCAGACATGCAGAAAGGAATGCGACTTTTCAAGGAAACCATTCGCCCTCTGCTACAGACTCACTGCCACACATGTCACAACGAGGATTCCAAGTCCGCTCATTTTGATGCATCAACGTATGACCGTTTCGTGACGGGTAGTAAGACACTCCTCAAATTACCAACCTCCTTGCTCATGCAGAGGCTCTATCACAAGCAAATCCCTTCGATTGCACATAAGCTGTCGGTCATACCCAAGCCAACAATGGCCCGTATTATCGAATGGATCAAGCTGGGCAGTCCGTTCGACCGGCCTCTGGTTCCTAACACTTCGATAGTAAAAGAACTTTCCGCCCCAGAAAACAAGGGCGTTCATCCATTCTGGTCTTTCCGTCCTCTTGATCCCAAAGCAGTACCACCCCTTCTGGAGTCACCGTGGAGTCAAAACGACATTGATCGTTTTATTCAAGTGCCACTGGAAAAGATCGGCATTTCACCCAATCCACCCGCGGATCGTCACACGTTAATCCGCCGTGCCACGTTTGATCTCTGGGGTCTGCCTCCCACGCCAGAACAGATTCATTCCTTTGTCGAGAATCAGGATCCCCTTTCCTATGAACAGCTCGTTGAGCAACTCCTGGAATCGTCTCATTACGGAGAACGATGGGCACGACACTGGATGGACCTGGTACGATTTGCAGAAAGCACAGGATTCGAACACGATTCCGACCGTCCTAACGCCTTTCACTATCGTGATTTCCTGATTCGTGCTTTCAACCGCGACATGCCATATGATCAATTCTTAACCTGGCAACTCGCCGGTGATGAGCTCCCCTCCAATCGACCTGACCCGCTGATTGCAACGGGATTTCTTGGCTGTGGGGTTTTTCCCACCCAGCTCACAGAATCGGAATTTGAATCCGCGCGTTACGATGAACTCGATGACATGATTACCACCATTGGAGTGGCGTTTCTGGGACTCTCCATCGGTTGCGCACGCTGCCATGATCATAAGTATGACCCCATTTCAACTCATGAGTACTACCGTTTTGCTTCTTGTTTCACAACAACCATTCGAAGTGAGTTGGATTTAATCCTGCCCCCCTCCGGAGAGCTTCATAAAGTACAGATAAGCAGCGAAGGTTTACCTCCCATCAAGCACCCCGCTGACGGACGCGGTTACCCTCACTTTTACCCTCAGACCCATTTCCTGATTCGAGGCGATGTCAGCCAGAAAAAAGGCATCGCTTATCCCGGCTTCCTTAAAGTACTGATGCGTGATGGCAAACAGAGTGACCACTGGACTCAATCTCCCCCACCAAACTGGACGCGCACGGCTTTCCATCGAACGTCTCTTGCCAAATGGCTAACCGATATCGAATCGGGTGCAGGACACCTGGTAGCACGCGTCATCGTCAATCGGCTTTGGCAGCATCACTTTGGACGAGGGATCGTAACCACTCCAAACGATTTCGGTTCACAAGGAGCACGTCCCACTCACCCTTTGCTTCTCGATTGGCTTGCTCAGCAACTGATCCATTACAACTGGCGACTCAAACCTATTCACAAACTTATCATGCTCTCAAACACCTATCGTCAAAGCAGTGGCTTTGACCAGATCCGGGAATCGAAAGACCCGGAAAATCGCTTTTTCTGGAGACGCACACCGCGCCGTCTGGAGGCAGAAGCCATTCGTGATGCCATGCTTCTGGTATCCGGATTGATGGACAAAACGATGTACGGTTCCGGAACCCTCGATCCTTCAATGCTTCGACGCAGCATCTATTTTACGGTCAAACGAAGTGAACTGATCCCCATGATGAAAATCTTTGATTGGCCTGAACATCTCGTGAGTATCGGATCCAGAACAATCACGACAACAGCCCCTCAGGCACTCGTCTTTATGAACCATCCCGAAGGTCGACGATTGTGCCGTAATTTCGAACAACGGCTTCCCAAAGAAACCGTCGCGGCAATCCACCAGGGCTACCTGCATGCATTAGGACGTCCGCCTACCCAATCAGAAGTGGCCTCCACTGAATTTTTTCTATCACAACAGACCACCCTTTACCGAACGCTCCAACAATCTGATCCAGACACACTGGCAAGGATTGATTTCTGTCAAGCACTGATGAGCATGAACGCATTCATTTATATCGACTAAAAACCATGAAGCAAAACCCTACCCTCTTTCCCATTAATCGACGCCAATGGCTGAAACAGGCAGGATGCGGACTCGGAATAACCGCTCTGACCAGTCTGTTACATGACCATCACTTTCTGGTCCCTCGCGTCAGCGCATCGGATACAGAAACTTCTCGGTCTGAGCATCCTCTTGCCGTCCAGTCACAACAATTTCAGGCTCGAGCAAAACATATCATATGGATTTTTATTAACGGAGGCCCAAGCCAGGTGGATACCTGGGATCACAAACCCGCGTTATCGCGATGGGACGGTAAATCCATCCAGGAGTTCGATTCTGGTTTCAAGAATACCACTGGATTTTTCAAGAATTCAGTTGGCAAACTTATGCAATCACCCTTTTCTTTTTTTCCACGGGGACAGTCCGGAAAGATGGTCTCCTCCATCTTCCCTCAGCTGGGATCTCATGTAGACAAAATGGCTTTTATTCATTCCGGATTTACAGAATCCAACAATCATTCTCCGGCTCTTTTTATGATGAACAGCGGCCTGCCTAGAATGGGATTCCCCTGCCTCGGATCCTGGGTGACATACGGACTGGGCAGTGAAAATCAAAATCTGCCAGCTTTCGTAGTCATGAGTGACCCGAAAGGGCGTGGCCTGCCTAAGGGGTACGCAGGAAACTGGAGTGCCGGTTTTCTTCCCAGTGTATATCAAGGTACCCATCTACAACCAACGGGTATTCCTATTCCACATCTGATTCCATCTGGGAAAGCAAGTGACGCAACACAGAAAAACTATCTCGATCTTATCCGGAAGTTGAACCACGGACTTCATGAGAACAATCCTGAAGAATCAGAATTGACAGCACGTATGGAAAGTTTTGAGCTCGCCTATCGGATGCAATCAGCGGCTCCCGAATCGCTCGACATAGACTCAGAACCGGCACACATTCACCGGCTGTATGGACTGGACAATTCACAATGCAACCACTTCGGTCGACAATGTCTGATGGCCCGCAGACTGGTTGAACGTGGTGTTCGATTTGTCCAGATCTATTCAGGTGGTTCGGATAACCAACACAGTTGGGATGGCCACAGTGACATAGCAGGTAATCACCAACAATTCGCCGGCGAAACAGATCAGCCTGTAGCCGGGCTGATCCATGATCTCGATCAGCGTGGACTGCTGGACCAGACTCTGATTGTCTGGTGCGGTGAATTTGGCAGGTTACCAGTTGCGCAAACTGGAGAAAAACTGGGAAGAGACCACAATCCTCATTGTTTCTCTGCCTGGCTGGCGGGAGGATCGATAAAGGGAGGGGTGACCTACGGCAGTTCGGATGAGATCGGATTCAGGGCATCTGAAAATCCAGTCCACATTAATGATCTCCATGCGACCATTCTACACCTCCTGGGAATTGACCATAAACGTCTGACCTATCGTTACAACGGCCGTGAGTTCCGATTGACCGATGTCGCCGGCAAGGTCCTGCACCCGATTCTTGCCTGATACGGGAAACGGGACACCTCTTTTCTTTTCAGGACAGAATTTCGTGAATGGCCTGGCCCCCCTGAGCAATAGGGTGGGGACGCCCTGCGGTGTCAAGAATCGATTGCCCGGTCTGTATTCCCATGGCTTCATATATGGTCGCAATTAAAGATTCCGGGCCAACCGGATTGGCGGCAGGATAGGCGCCTATCTTGTCAGAACGACCATAAACCAGTCCATGCTGTACACCGGCTCCGGTCAGCAGAACATTGTGACAGTAAGACCAGTGATCCCGTCCTCCTTTTTTGTTAACCCTGGGGGTACGTCCCATTTCTCCCATGACGACCAACAACGTTTCATCCAGAAGTCCACGACTCTGAAGATCGTCACAAAGTGCCGAGTAAGCCTGATCAAATACGGGCAACCGATGATCTCTGAGAATATCAAAATTACGCTGATGGGTATCCCATCCATCCAGATCGATATTCAAAGTTTCGAAAACTTCCCAAGTCACCGTTACCAGGCGAACCCCGGATTCCACAAGACGACGGGCAACAAGCATCGAATTTCCATACAGGTTTTTTCCATATCTTTCCTTTAATCCAGGACTTTCATGGGAAAGGTCAAACGCGTTCCATGGACTGTCCGGGCGACTCGTTGACGTCAACAAATCCATAGCCTGACGCTGATAGGTTCCAAAACGTTCTACAAAACCATTCTCTTCCAGACTTCGGCGTTGCTGATCAAATTGATCCAACAGTGTTTTGCGTCGATCGAGCCTGTCGAGAGTCAGACTCTTTTCCAGTGCCATACCGGGAAGCCGTACTTCCCCTTTGACTCGCTCCGGGTGGGCATACTTCGCCTTCTTGTCACTATAGGCGTGGCACTTGGTAAAAAAAGGATCAAACTGGCGTCCCAGGAACCCGGCATAGGGTCCTGGCCTTACACTGTTCTGTCCCCATCCGGTGTAACATGGCATCCATACCGATGCCGGCAGTTCCGACACTTCATCCCGATTCAGATACTGGACGACCGAATTCATACTGGGCGCCTGACTGGGTAAAACCGGCACAGCGGACTCCAGCTTGCTGGCCTTTTTACCGGTCATGGTATAGAGTAATCCCGCGCTGTGGTCGTTGTGAGGGTGAGACGCAGAACGAATTAATGTGGAACGCGACATCCAGCGGGCGGTACGTGGCAAATGCTCACAAAAATGAACACCTGAAACATCGGTGTCGATTGCTCCAAACTCACCTCGAACCTCCTGTGGAGAATCAGGTTTCGGATCAAAAGTATCATGCAACGGAGGTCCGCCAAAAAGATATACCAGAATGACAGACTTCGCCTTGCCTCGTGATAGACTAGAAGGATTCTGATCTTCCGATTTCAGGACATCGGACAACGAGGTTCCCAAGAGGGAAAGAGAACCCGCACGAATCGCTTCACGACGGGTCCAGCCGTCGCAGGTCCGTCGAGGCGTACCCAGTACCCGCAGCATGACATCTCCCTCAATATGTTCGTTCTAGTCCAACTCTCTCAAACCCCAGTGATTTTCCATTTGACCACTTTTGCCTGAGTTCGGGCCAAGTTTGCAGATCGAGTCCTGTAACCGTGTCCAGCTATTTCCACCCATTCATCCAGCAGCCGGTATCAACACAGCGACGTTTCCGTTTTTCAAGCGAATAGATGAGTTAGT
>Ga0310344_10002904_pt1 | contig 12845 bp, 12 predicted proteins | sample HC15DNA20200_MG_FD_203801 | JGI IMG/M metagenome (GOLD analysis project Ga0310344, IMG submission 203801) | Marine microbial communities from station ALOHA, North Pacific Subtropical Gyre - HC15-DNA-20-200_MG | ecosystem: Environmental > Aquatic > Marine > Oceanic | place: Pacific Ocean: North... | reverse complement strand
GTATTTTATGCAAAGATAACCAATAATTGTTGGTAGTTTCGTCGGCGTCGGTTGTGAATACATACTCTGAACATGGCTATTGGTGTTTTCAGATGATGGCAGCATGACTGTAGCTTTGGCGATGTATTGTTTTGCTTAGTGGGACGGCTAGGATATAGAATTCCATCAGATTTCCGTCCCCAATTCCATTAGGAGACCTGATCGGCTTTATGACGGTTACTCCGCAAGAATTTAATCCGGCTGTTGAGCGGCGCTATGACCTAGAGGTGCCCGGCCTAGAATATTATCGCAATAATGTGACGTGCGCTTCAGGGTGCCCGGTTCAGACCGACGCCAGAGGGGCGGTCACTGCGGTACAGCGAGGGGACCATAGAGATGCGTGGTTAATATCGAGACAGCCAAACCCCTTTTCATCTGTGTGTGGGACGGCGTGCTACGCCCCTTGCGAGGACGCTTGTCGCAGGGGAGATGTGGATGCTCCAATTGGAATAAAAGCACTGAAGAAATTCGTTAATGACAAATTTCCTGATCGGGTAGATCCTTTTGAGTTGGGAGGGGAAGTTAATGCTCCCGAAAATTCGCATACTGCGTTTTCTGTTGCTGCCCTTCTAGATTATGTTACCCGGTACAGAGCCAGGCGAAAGACTGGTGTCAGTGTTGGGGTTGTTGGTGCTGGGCCAGCGGGTCTTACTGCAGCGCACGATTTGGCGTTATTGGGCCACAATGTGACTATCCTTGAGGCGCGTTCTGCTCCCGGCGGGACCATGGCGCGTATGATTCCTAGCTACCGGCTTAATGCGGAAGATGTCATGAAGGAATGCCACTCGATTCTAGAAATGCCAGGAGTTGAAATTAGGTATGGTGTTCAACTCGGAGTGGATGTGACAGTCGATGGTCTATTGGACGAGTTTGAGTATTTGCTAATAGCAGTGGGGATGGGGGGACGTAAATTGAAGGAGGAAGTCCCAGTTGATGTTGGTGGGGTGGTTTGTTCGTACGATCTCTTGGATAATTCGAATGTTGATGCGGATGCGAAAATCGGATCTTCGGTAACCGTAGTTGGAGGTGCGCAAGATGCAGTAGATGCAGCTAGGGCGGCTGTTCGATTACAAATGCTACAAGGAAACGCAATCAACGTTCGTCTAGTTGCTGGCCAGATCGACGTGTCAAATTTTGAAATACAGCAAGCAAAATTAGAAGGGGTTTCCGTTTATTTGGGTTGGGAGTTCCAGTCCATAGACAGTGAATCTGGCGAATTGACAGGTGTGAACATAGTTTCTCGAAACGATCCTAGTCAAGAAGCTAATATTTATTCGGATACACTGGTGGTATCAGCAAGTTCTGCCCCTAGTCCTATCGCGATTGAGTTGGCAGGGAGCAGTGGAGTTTTAAATGTTGACCAAACCACTGGAGGGACAGAAATAGATAGAGTGTTTGCTGCTGGTGAAGCTGCTACTGGTCAGTCTTCAATTATTGATGCGGTGGCTAGCGGTCATATAGCTGCCCGCGGCTTGGAGAGTGCTTTGCAGGGCATGTCGATGGGAGTTAGGCGTGTGGGACAGATGCTGGCAATAGTTCCTGACGATTATCAAGTGCCAGGATATTTAACCGCTCCCAAAATAATGCCGGATGTTCTAGCTCCTGAATTCAGAGCCTCTGGGGATGTTGTCGAGATTGGGTATTCTGATGATGACGCTTGTGACGAGGCTTCTAGGTGTCTCAAGTGTAATGTGAACACTGTTTTTGATAGTCATTTATGTATAAATTGTGGGGAGTGTGTGGACGTTTGTCCTTATCTCTGTCTTAATATCGTGGGTGCTGGTGAAGTCAAGGGAGTGGGGCTGGATTCATTGGTGCTTTCGCACTACGGTGAACCTCTTGACCATTTTCGCCAGCGATCACAAGATAATCCAGGAGACTCGGCTGTGATAATTAAGGACGAAGACATGTGCACCCGATGCGGTTTGTGTGCGATGGCATGCCCAACTGATGCGATCAATATGGAGTGGTTCTCTTTTCGTGAAAGTATTGAATTAGAAACTGCGGTTTCGGGTTAATATGGCACCACGGTCTCCGATTACACCTACTGATCGAGCTTTGAAGGCAGTGCTTAGACAAGGATATCCTGACAATTTTACGGATCGTGCTAAGGCTGTATTTGCTAGTGCGTTTCTGACTGTTCATTCTGTGCGTGTCCGAAGACGTAGTCTCAAATGGAATTACACCTTCGGGCTGGGTCTAATTACTCTCTACCTCTTCCTACTGTACTTGGCCAGTGGTATTTTGTTGATGTTCAACTATGTTCCCAGTGTGGACAAAGCCTACGCTAGTATGCTGGCTTTACAAACGGACGTAGCGTTTGGGGCATTAATAATCAACCTTCACACATGGTCTGGCCATGGGCTTGTGTTATTTGCTTTTTTACACATGTTGCGGGTGTTTTATACGGGTGCTTATCGCAAACCTCGTCGTGGGAACTGGGTTATAGGTATGGTTATGTTGGTAGTGACTATCTTCATGGTGTTCACGGGGTATGTTCTCCCATGGGATCAAAATGCCTATTGGGCGGTGGCGGTAGGGGCTGAAGTCCTGGCTCAAGGACCTATTTTCGGAGAACACCTTCGCACACTGATAATTGGAGGTAATGAGGTTGGGCAGGCCACGCTAACCCGGTTTTATGTATTGCATTTTGTGGTTACCCCAGGATTATTGCTGATTTTGACTGGCGTGCACCTTTGGCGAGTGCGACGAGATGGTGGATTGGCGTCCGGTCCGGATGATTTAGAATTGCCGTCTACAAAGGCTAGGTTTTAGCACATGGAAGACCGTTCTCAAAAGCTTGGTAGGGTAGATGGTGCCTTTTCGCCGAAGGCTTCCAAGACTTATGGGTTGATGGGTTTAGCTAAAGGCTCAGATTCGGATTCAGCGAGAACTCGTCCGGCAAGCTTGGGTACGGTTATGGCCTGGCCCGGTGTATTGTTGACAGAATTGATATTAGGTTTGTTGGTAGTTTTGGTTGTCGTGTTAATCTCGGCCATTTCCGAGCCTCAGTTGGGAATACCTGCTGACACTTCTGTGCCACCAAATCCGGCAAAGGTACCGTGGTTTTTTGCGAACGTACAAGAATTATTGATCCATGTGAATCCAGTTGTAGGGGGAGTGATAATTCCTTCTCTTATTCTTGTTGGATGGGTGCTAGTGCCATTTGTTGATTCGTCAACCGACTCGCCTGGGAAATGGTTTGGTGGGTTACGTGGAGCACAAGTGACCTTGGCTTCCGCAATTTCAGTGACAGGGTTCTGGTGTGCTTTTCAGATGTTCAATTACGATGGAAGTTTGTTCCCAGCAATAAACGACGCGCTGAATTTGACTAAGTTGTCTGGTGGCGTGACCCCGTCTGGTTGGCCAGATCACATATTGTTTTTTGGGTTTCTGAGTTTGGCAGAATGGTCAGCCTTGATTTGGGAAGGGGTGCTCCCTCTGATATTTTTGCTGGTTCTGTTTGGTGTGTTGGCTCTCTTCGTCAGAAAAACAATGCGGGCATCTGCAAGGGAGATTGTGATGAGCTTGTTTACGGCATCTGTGGTGACTTTGCTGGTTTTAGGATTTGTTGGCACATTTATGCGAGGTCCTTCTATGGAGATTTACGCACCGTGGGATGTGCCTAGTCAGATTCAAAAACCTCAATAAGTTAATGATCCTATTTAAGACTAATTGGAAAATTGTGAGCAACTATGCCAGCTAGTAAATCATCCTTAACCCAGATAGCTAGAAGATCGTTGTTCAGGGGAATGTTTTCTAGTGTGATCTTTGGGCTTGGCCCTCTGGTTTCACTAGCCGCTATTGGCCGGTATTTATGGCCTAATTCAGTAAAGACGGATGAAGAGTGGACTGCCGTCGGATTGCCGTCTGACTACCAGATCGGTGACGTTAGATTCTTTGCTGAGCAAGAGGTCTATATCGCTAGGTACGATGATGGATTCATGGCTCTAAGTCAACGATGCTCCCATTTGCGTTGTAAGGTACCGTTCAACCCTGAGACTGAGCGTTTTGAGTGTCCGTGCCATGGGTCGATTTATGACAATCGAGGTATTAATCTTTCCGGCCCGGCTCCTAGACCATTAGCTGTTCACAAGATGCGTGTAAGAGGTGGTGCTTTAGAGGTCAGGACAGACATGAACAGTATAGAAAAGCGTGAGATATTCGCGCCCACCCAGGTTTACCCGTATGCCTAACAGAATAGAAATTCAAATAGTGATAGCGTCAACTATAGGTATTACGATAGTTTTTGTACTTGCTGTGCTATGGATCTTTGAAGAAGGTCGTATGAAAGATGCAAGTCATAAGTATCGCGCATATACGTCGGTATCCACGGAAAGTTCACAGGCAATGGACATAGGAGTGTTGGTGTCAGGAGACAAGTCCAAGGATACCTCTGCTACTGAGATGGCGGAGGTTCCTACGAATGATGATTCTCAAAAGGCTGTTGCGTTGTTTACTGAGAAGGGTTGTGGAGGATGTCATATCGTCTCTGGTGTTGCTGGTGCAGTTGGGGAAACGGGCCCGAGCTTAACTGGATTAGGTGGTAGATCTCAAATTGCTTCCACTCTCGACATGAACGGGGATAATCTGCGTGCCTGGCTTCTAGATCCGCCTTCCATCAAGTCTGGCACACTAATGCCCAATCTTGGTTTATCTGAAGACGAAGCGGATGTGCTATCGAATTGGCTGCTAACTCTTAAATGAGTATTTGATTAGTCTTCAGCAGGGAACACATTCCAAATATCGTTTATAGTTTCACGACGTCTTGTTAATCGAGCTTTCCTTTTATCGACCATGACTACAGCAGGCCGCAGAGCCATATTGTAGTTACTGGCCATAGACATTCCATACGCCCCTGAAGTAGCCGAGGCCAGTAAGTCTCCCCGATTAAGTTTAGGCAAAGTAATGTTGTTGAACAAAATGTCTCCGGACTCACAATAGCGTCCAGCGACTGACACGGTCTCGGTTGGGCCGCCGCTAGTATCTCTGTTGGCTAAAACAACTGTGTAGTTTGCTCCGTAAAGGGCGGGCCTAATGTTGTCAGCCATTCCCCCATCTACTGCCACATAAGTCCTCACTTCAGGGATGCGCTTAATAGTTCCTACGGTGTACACCGCAATACCTGATCGGGCGATGATAGAACGGCCGGGCTCTAATATCAGATGTGGCCTGCGTTTGTCTGGCAGATAGTCGATTAGGCTATGGCAAATCTCTTTCACAAGTGATTCAGGGCTCAAACCAGAGTCCTGCTCTTCATAGCGGACGCCAGCTCCGCCACCTGGCGAAATTGCTTCAGGGAAGTACCCTGTTTCGGCTTCCATCTGTATTGAGAAGTCGATTAGGGCCTTAACGTTGCCTTTAAATGGATTAACGTCAAAGATCTGGGATCCAATGTGGGCGTGATAGCCAATCAATTTGATGCCAGGTAGGTTTAAAGCCATTCGGACAGCGTCTGCCGCCTGCCCATTAGCAATAGGAATACCGAATTTGGAGTCGATTTCGCCTGTTCGTATGTACTCATGAGTGTGCGCGGATATTCCCGGAGTCAATCGAAGAAGAATGTTGGCGGTCCTATTTGATCGGTGTGCTCGTTCAGCGATTAACTGTAGATCATCTGTTCCATCAGCCACCAAGTGACCTATTCCGAGGTCAACAGCTTGATCGATTTCATCAGTGAGCTTGTTGTTGCCATGAAGTGTGATTAGTTCTGGTGGGATTCCTGCACGATGCACAGTCTGCATTTCGGATCCACTTACCGTTTCCACTCCTAATCCTTCTTCTCCCACAATTTTAGCAATGGTGGGGTCCAAATATGATTTTGCAGCGAACATGACAGTCGAATTAGGATAAATATCATCGATAGGTTGGGTGTAAGAGCGGCATGCTGCCCTGAGGGTGTTTTCTGAATAGATGTATAGCGGTGTTCCGAACTGGTTTACGAGGTCCGTAACCGATGCGCCTTCTATCATTAATTCCCCGTCCTCACCTCGCGTGGTGCCTAAAGGAAAAAGTTGTAATTCAGACAATCAAAGATCCTCTCTCACAAAATTGTTGCAAAGCAATGGGTTCATTCCGAACAAACAGCTTAGACGCAACAAGTAGATATAAGGCAAGTAGGTTTGTCTAATATGCGCTCCACTGGCATACGGCCAAACATACACTGACGAGGGTGTTTGATTTTGGTGGTTACATTAATGCAGTAAGGCTCTCCAACCCCGTATACGCCAATATTACCTGTCCGGTCATCATGTCCCCCGGCCTGATAAAGCGCTTGTGTTATGAAGCACTACCGGTCCCTGCACCCCCCCACTCAGAAATGAAGGTGCCGTCGATGTCGAAGTATTGGACTCTGTTGTTGCCAGTGTCAGCAACATAAACTCCTTCTACCCCGGCTTGGATCCCTGTAGCTCCGGAAAATTGGCCCGGACCAGATCCAGTGCCGCCCCACTTAGTTATGAGTTTTCCATCAATTCCGTATCTGTGTACCTCGTCCGTTGATGGGATTACTACAAAATAATTTTCAGACCGGTCTACTGACATGCGGCCTGGCTCCGGGCATCCCTCTAGGTCGGCAAGCTTTTCCAGTTCTATATCAGCCTTAGTGCCTCGTTTTCTCGGAGCGGCATATAGTCGAGCAGCCTTGTCTGCAGGAGCCCAGGAGAGCACGAAGGTTTCTCCAGAGATGGGAATTATGCAAACACCTTTCCATAAAGCTCCCTCATCTTCGGTGGTTAATGTGCTGACAGGCTTTTTGTCGACATCGAACGTTCTTAGTCGGGTTCCTTTCTTGTCGATCATGAAAGGAACACCGTCTCCGCTACCACGTAGCTGTTCCAGCCCATCAAACATGGTGCTGTCCCCCCAAATGTCTGGCTTTGGAAGATATCCCTCTGGGCTACCGAGGTAGAAATTCATCTTCTGGATTCTGGAATTACCACTGTCTGCGATCCAAAGTTGGCGTGCACGGTCCTGGGTTATGTCTGTGGGCCCACTAAACTGACCTTCCTCGGTCGTTGTTCCCCCATTTGACCAGTAATTCAGGACGCCGTCCTTCGTAAATTCAAACATATTGCTGTTACCGTCTACCACATAAATGAATTTGCGTTCGTCATTTTGGCCTATACCGATAGGTCCGACCATGTCTGTAGGGGTTGTGGAATACTGAGCCCCACCTGACAGTTCTGCTGATTGCCCTCCGCCAGACCTTTCTTTTCCAGCAATTTCCTCCTGGACCTTAAGTTCATCCGGGTTTGCTGCTTCCTCGCCACAAGCCACTATTGCCAATGTGGCAACCGTACCTCCTGCTGCCCCCAACACGGATCGCCTACTTACTAGTGTTCGGTTCTTATTCATAATGATCTTCCAACTAAGGTCCCTTATAGTGCGTCATGCACATTTTGTTATGGCCAAACCCAAAGAGCTCTGCCACATTAACTAGATTTAGACACGTGGGCTGTATAAATACGCCTAATTACACCTGATAGTGATCAGGCAGATGTTTAACTTCTCCTATTTTACAGAAGCTAGGCCATCTCAGACAATAAATGATCAAGGAAATAATCAGGCTGCATTGATGTAACGGAAAGAACTAAATGGTGTTTAAGGTGACAAAATGCATGCAGATCCATCCATCTAACAGGTTATTTTGCTTGAGTATGGCCTGAGTTAGGCTTGACATATGTGCGAGGGGGCACGACAATTCCCCACCAGGGAGGACTACGGTCACCTTTCGTTCGTTCTGCATGCGCAGGACTGGGGCGACTGATCCTCAAGTTTCATCGATAGGGGGAAGCACTTGCGCTTTACACGTAGACGGGTACTGGCAGGTATGGCCGGTACAGCCGGATTAGCTGTGCTAGCAGCATGTGGCTCTGAGGAGACCACAACAACCACCGCTGCTGCACCTGCAGCTGCAGCTCCGGCCGCTAAAGCCGAAGCTCCGGCCGCAAAGGCTGACGCTCCGGCTGCTGCTCCAGCAGGCGATGCCGCACCGGCACGCTTTGACGGAGCAAAAGTCGAGTTTCGTTTCAACGGTCTTAACCCGGCCGGTCAGGAAGCGGCTCGAAAGTCCATAACAGAATTTAAGGCACTCACGGGAATTGACGTGACGCCTGACTTTTCTGACTGGGCGAGTTCATTCCAGAAGATCACAACTGGCTTTGCTGCCGGTACCGCCCCAGATATCTGGTACGGTGGTGGTCTATGGACACCAGTTCTAGCAGCTAAGGGTGGAACGCTGTTTATTGACGAGTACGTCAAGAACTGGGATCAGTGGTCTGACTTTTACCCAAGAGGTATAGAGGACGTCACTTATGAGGGTCATATCCACGGAGTACCGTACCGGTTTAACTACCGAGGTAACCCAGTGATACGACCTTCGTTTTTCGAGGCAGCTGGACTTGAGCCAACAGTTCCAACCACATGGGAAGAACTTAACGAGGCTATACCGAAGCTAACAAAACGCGACGGTGACAAGTTTGAGCAAGCTGGATTCAACCTCGAGCACTCTACACAGGTGTACGAGGACTGGTTGTTCCAGGCTGGTGGTAACTACTTCAATGAAGAGCGTACCAAGCCTTTAAACAACTCTCCAGAGGGTAAGACTGCTCTTGGTCAGCATGTTCAGAGTGGATTGGACCAAAAGGCCCGTCCTGCTGAGGGCATGGACTCTGGTATTCCAAACTTGCACGCCTTCTGTGCTGGCAAGGTTGCTATTCAGCAGCTATGGCCAGGTAACGTTGGTAACTGTGAAACCAACGCTCCAGACATCTTTGCGGATGTATTGGTAGGGAAACCCTTCAAGGGTCCGAAGGAGCAGGTGCTCCAGATCTACGTCGATAAGTACCAGCCGTACCGTTTGACGAAGAATCCGGATGCAACTTTCGAGACCATGAAGTACTTTGCATCACCTACAGTGAACCACGACATCAACGTTGTTGGTGACCGTTCTATGCCATGCCGAGTTGGTATGGAGAGCTATGAGCTCTACCAGACTTCTCCATGGAAAGAGTATGTAGTTAACGCGAAGTTCGGTAAGGGTCGACAGATTGTTCCGCAGCACTTTGACGTTCAGCCCGCTATGGGTCGATGGGTCGAGAAGGCTGCACTAGGTGATCTCACTGTAGAAGAGGCCCTAGAAGGTATGGACAAGGAAGTTACTCAGATTATTTCGAGCTAGGTTGAGAGCCTCTGGTTCTCGCCTGCATACGATGTAGCGAGATAGAGGCGGTCCGGGGACGGGTTTTCTGTGGGATTTGTATCTCACAAATGGGAGCTCGTTTCTCGCGGCCGCCTCAGTTTCGTTAAAGATGAGTAAAATGAGACAATTGTTGATGTGCTTTGTTGTGAGTCTTGGGCTGGATTCTCTAAATTGAGAGTTGGCGTCAGATACACGGTTTTGCTGTTTTTCGGCGATTGGTTTAGTGTTTAATGAGGTAAAATGGTCTGACTGGAGAGCCTAATGGGTCTCTAGTTTGGCTGCCTGGTATTTGCGGTGAGGGATACGCGAAGTGTTTGTCACCAAGTTTTGGTTTCCGGTTCCTGATCGGAATACCTGATTTCTTTTAGAGGGAGCTGCTATGGCTGTCGCAAGAACTGAGCCTGTCGCTACCGTGCGAACTGAGGGTAGGGCGTGGCCGGTAACAAGGCGTACATTGCTCTATTTGTTGATGTCGATAATCGCATTTGTGGCGGTGTTTCCGTTTTTATGGTCACTTCTTGGGTCTTTTAAATCAAGTGAAGACCTGTTCGAATTCTCGGTTGCCGATCCCGGCACATATCTACCGCGAGAATTTAAGGTTGACAATTATTCAACCGTGTGGGGGTTGAATTTTGGTAGATTTTTCTTTAATAGTGCCTTTGTGGCCGCGGTGATCACGTTGGCACATTTAGTTCTGGCTTCCACAGCAGGATATGCTTTCGCTCGTTTAGAGTTTCGTGGACGTGATGTGTTGTTTGCCGCAGTTATAGCAACACTTATGATTCCATTCCAGGTAACGATGGTTCCGCTTTTCATTTTGGTTAAGAACTTTCCACTGGCTGGTGGTAATGACATTGTAGGTCAGGGTGGATTTGGCCTTGTAAACACGTACTGGGGATTGACGGTACCACTGTTTCCAACTGCATATGGAACGTTTCTTTTGAGGCAATTCTTCCAGACTTTACCGCGTGAATTGGAAGATGCTGCCCGAATCGATGGAGCATCCGAGTTCAGAATTTATTGGAATATCATTCTTCCGTTATCCGGTGCTGCATTGGCCGTACTAACAGTGTTTTCATTCCAGCAGACGTGGAATGACTTTGTCTGGCCGTTCATTATTACTAAGACTGAGGAAATGAAGACCATACAGGTTGGACTGGCTAACTTCCGTCAGGAATTTAACACTGACTGGGGTCTTTTAATGGCGGCCACAATGGTTGCCACTGTCCCGATTTTGATTATGTTTTTGATGACCCAGCGTTACTTTGTACAAGGTATTGCGCTGTCTGGGATTAAGGGCTAAGGGAATAGTTGGCAGCATCTACAGCTTCAGTCGCTCCTGTGTCTAGTAAGGGTAAGGGTGCTGGGTTCGGTAATGGTTGGGGATATATATTCATTACGCCAGTGCTCGCGTTCATTTCGATCTTTGTAATCATTCCAATTGCTGCTGCTTTTTACTACAGCATCACTGATTACGATCTATTGAAGGCCCCTAGTTTGGCGGATCCGTTATGGAAGAACTACGGTCGGCTAATGGATGACCCGAGATATATGAGGTCTGTGACAAATACGTTGTTTTTTGCTGGGGCCACGGTGCCGGCTGGTGTAATCACATCTTTGGCTCTGGCTACTCTCATAAATCGGCAGATTCGAACGATTTATTTCTTTCGAGCAATGTTTTATATGCCGGTTGTCAGTTCTTTTGTGGCTGTGTCTCTAATATGGTTATGGCTTTACGAGCCTCAGTTCGGACTTTTCAATGATATTCTCGAATTGTTCGGCCTAGACCGACTGAAATGGCTCAGGTCTCCAGACACTTCAATGTTGTCGATCGTCATTCTCAGTATTTGGAAGAACATGGGGTTGAATATGGTGATTTACCTTGCTGGATTGCAAGGTATCCCACCTCATCTCATGGAGGCGGCCGATATAGATGGAGCAGGACGGGTTTCTAAGTTTTTCAACATAACTATGCCCCTACTGGCCCCCACGACGTTCTTTGTCGTGATTGTCTATTTCATAGGCGCTTTGCAAATGTTTGTCCAGGTTTGGATTATGACCTCTGCAATCGGCAACGGTTCATTGACAGGCGGACCACTTGATAGCACTGTCACCGTGGTCGTTCTTGTCTACTCAAATGCTTTTGAATATCTCAAAATGGGCTATGCGTCGGCAATGTCGGTAGTACTGTTTGTGGTAATAGGATTAGTCACTTTGCTTAATGCCAAGGTATTGAGTTACGACATCGGATATTAGCTTCATACCAGGTAGCTGATTTGTTGGGGCGGGCCCGGCTTTAGGGTCTGCCCCAATTTTTATATAGCATTGTTGTGGGATCCTGGGTCTGCAGTTAGGCAGCAATACAGACCCAACGGGTATTCTATTGTCTGAAAAAGACTGGTTGGCCGTCGCGACCTGGTGTGGACAGCAGTAACTTTGGATTACTGCCGTCGCCTCGAATAACCCAGATGTCTGAACTGTAAGGGGTAATGAATTCGAAGGCTATTTGCAAGCCGTCTGGTGACCAGTCAGGATTACGCGCCTCGCCGGCAAGATAGGTTACCCGAGTGGGCAGGGCGGATTCGTTTAGCCGGGTGGTCCATAATTGCCAGCCATCTTTGGCAGTGAACGATTCGTACACAATGCTGTCCCCATCGGGGGAATAATCAGGGAATTGGGTAGATGTTTGATCATTGGTTAATTGTCGCCTCGTTCCTGAATCAATATTTAGGGAATAAATGTCAAAATCTCCGTCGGAATTGCTGAACACGGCTAAATTCCTGCCATTATTTGACCACTCTGGACCATAGCTATAGAAGTTGTCTTCAGGATTCACAATTTTGTGGATACCGGAGGTTATATCTAATATATGGATTCGAAAAAAGGCACCGAAATTGTCATCGTTTTCGTAGGCGATGTGTTCACCATCTGGGGACCATGATGGGGAGTAGTCTTCGAAGTCATTTTTGGTTATTTGTCTCAGGTGATCGCCATCGCTGTTAATAATATACAGATCAAAATCGCCCCCATCCCCGTTGCCAGCAAACACGATTTCTTTGCCGTCGGGAGACGGGTCTGCATATCTGTTGTGGTGCGAATCATCTGTGACTCTGTAGACCTGACGCTTGTTACCGTCAGCGATGTATAGATCGAAATCACCGTCAACATCTGATTTAAATAACAGTTTCCTGTCTGACAACACTGTCCAGTCGACGTCTATATCTATTCCCGAGCGATTCGTGCTGGAAACATCCGGAGTGTCTTCTCGATGGTCACATGATATGACGAACCCCAATAACAGAGGGGTAATAAGGAGGCAGAAATGGCGCACCAAATTGCGATGTAGGGGTCCAAATTGATGATTTGTGTGAAGTGCGGACACGGTCCTGTATACCCTGAAAATTCTGTTGTTCGGTGCAAACAGTATAGGGCTGGTTGGACACCTAGGCTGGGTCTCGTCAGAATATGTACTACAGTGCTTGCATTTGATAGCGACGACGAGCCAGTATATCCGAATAATGAGGAGTGAACGAAGTGCCTGATCGCCCACCAAACATAGTGATCTTTATGCCTGATGAGCAGCGTGCTGATTGTGCAGGCTATA
>Ga0310344_10002901_pt1 | contig 12850 bp, 11 predicted proteins | sample HC15DNA20200_MG_FD_203801 | JGI IMG/M metagenome (GOLD analysis project Ga0310344, IMG submission 203801) | Marine microbial communities from station ALOHA, North Pacific Subtropical Gyre - HC15-DNA-20-200_MG | ecosystem: Environmental > Aquatic > Marine > Oceanic | place: Pacific Ocean: North... | reverse complement strand
ATGGTTGTAGCAGCTCGGGGTCTCCCGGCGCTGAACGTGGTTGGTGCGACGCTTCTGGGCGGTGCGTTGTGTGCTGGCGCAGCTGCGACGTATAACCAGTTGTTTGACCGTGACATTGATCGGGTCATGCAGAGAACCCGTGGTCGCCCATTACCCGCTGCACGCCTTCGCGTTCCTGTGGTGATGTGGTGGGGAATCGTACTGCTAGTTCTATCAGTGCTGGTTCTTGGATTTGGAGTCAGCTGGCTGGCCGCAGGGCTAGCTTCTATCGGGTTCGCAATTTATGTGGGTGTCTATACGCTGTGGCTTAAACGACGAAGTACGCAGAACATTGTTATAGGAGGCGCTGCGGGCGCGATTCCACCAATGGTTGGATGGGTTGCGGGGGCAGGTCGCCTGGATATTGCTGCTGTGGTGCTATTTATGATCATATTTATATGGACGCCCCCGCACTTCTGGGCGCTTGCTTTGGTTCGGAAGCATGACTATGCGCGAGCTGGTGTCCCAATGCTTCCGGTTGTTCAGGGAGATGCCGTCACCCGTCGCCATATATTTGTGTACAGCTTGGCCTTGGTCGCATCTTCTTTGGTGCTAATACCGGTTAACGGTATGGGTTGGATCTATTCAACAGCGTCGATAGTACTCGGCCTAGTCTTTGTTTATCGGGCTTGGCAGTTGCTTCGGGCCAAGGACACGAACAGCGCGTGGCGTCTTTACAAATACTCAATAACCTACTTGACGTTCGTGTTTGCTGCGATGGTTGCGGACACGCTCTTGCCGGTATTTAGGTAACTAACTGCCGGTGTACACAATTGTTGCACGTTCCCCTCGGATCGCATGTCCCGGTATTGGGTCCAGCACTTCGTTTTCACCAGGATCCAGAATGGCCAGAACGGTTCCTGTCTGATTGGGTCCGATGTTTGGTGATCGAAATTGGCCATGGCTTGTTCGGATTTCCAGGCTATGGGTGTAGGTTCCTACATTCCGGATCGTGACGCGGATTCTCGGCTTCGACACGCGTACTGATGATGGCGTGACAGCAAAGTCTCCGACTTCAAGGGAGATATCTTCACAGTTTGTTGGCGTACACGAGCCAGAATCCAACAGGGTTGTGCTGGGGACTGGGTTTTCGATTGTGGTTTGCACCACGCCGGCTTCACAGGCTGCGAATAGAAGCATCGATGTGAGAACGAGCAGTACACGAATTGATTTATGAGAGCAAAACGGCATGTGGAGGAGGCGTCCTAGGATGATCGGGGCATCGAGCGAGGATAGGAATTCACTCAGGGTATCGCAATAGGGAAAGTGGCTTTGGTCATTCACGGAGGTTGCTGCGTATACTTGTGATGGTGGATGAAGGGTTGCTCGATGAGAAAATTGCGTCGCACCAGTGTTACCGAAATATGGGTTTAGGTAGGGCAAGTCCTGTCGCTACCAGACGTTAGGGTGTGCCGAGCGATCCGGTTTGGTCCTAGAAGCTCAGGTGTGTCCGCCTACGTTACTTTGGCTACGCAGTTACCTATCGATCGGAAGGGTCAGGTTGAGCCAGATGAGTAGGCGGAAAGTGGAGGTTACTGATGAGGTTTTTGGGTTCGGTTTTTATGACACAGAAATGGCGGCGTGTCCGTGGTAGTTGATGCAACAGGTGTCTCTCCGGTTCTTAAGGAAGAGACGCTCGAGAACGCTTTAGCTGAGCTCGTTGCGCTTGGCGCAGATCCAGGATTCGTTAGCAAATCGGAACTGAAGAAAGTGTTGCCAAATGAGGCGCACATTACTACAGAGATTGAAACATGGTTTCGCGAGCAATTGGCGGAAGAAGAAATCGAGCTTCGCGATGAAGACCCAGAAGATACGGAAAGTGGCGATGCTTCAAAGGTCACCGCAATTCAAACTCGCCGTGAACGTGATCTGGAGCTTGAGTCGGCGAGTCAGGACACAGTTCGTAGTTACCTAAACGAGATTGGAAGAATTTCTTTACTTACGGCCAAGGAAGAGGTTGATCTCGCGCAACGGATAGAACGTGGTGGTGAAGATGCACGTGCTCATCTCATTACCGCGAATCTTCGTCTGGTAGTAAGCGTTGCGAAGAAATACACAGGCCATGGAATTCCTCTGCTTGATTTGATTCAGGAGGGTAACGCGGGGTTAATGAGGGCGGCTGAAAAATTTGATTGGCGTCGGGGCTACAAATTCAGCACTTATGCCACATGGTGGATTCGCCAAGCGGTGACACGAGCTATTGCTGAACAAAGTCGGACTATACGTTTACCGGTCCACGTGCACGAGAAACTCACAAAGTCTTACCGGGTTCAACGAGATTTACAGCTCCGGTTGGGTCGTGAGCCAACTGACAACGAGATTGCTATCGAGATGGAAATGAGCGAAGACCAGATTGGCGAGCTTAAGCAAGCGGCACGCCTTCCGATTTCGCTCGAGACCCCCATTGGTGAGGATGGTGACACGGAAATTGGCCATCTAATTCGAGATGATGATGCGGTAGAACCGATGGAAGCAGCGACCCGACAAATGCTTACCGAGCAGTTGGGTGACGTCTTGGAGATGCTTGATCCGCGGGAGCAAAAAATCCTACGGATGCGACATGGGCTTGATGACGACACACCACGGACGCTAGATCAAGTGGGACAGGAGTTTGGCCTGACACGTGAGCGCATTCGTCAGATCGAATCCCAAGCGCTTAGGAAGCTCAGGCATCCGCGGCTTGCGCGGAAGCTCAAGGACTTTCTGGGTTAGCACCTGAGAAAAAGGGGTGCTAGCGAGTGCTCCGGTCAACAACTGCAACGATAGCTTCAGCTGTAGACCTCCTTCAGCGTTCAATGGACGAGATGACTGTTCCAGCTGCCGTTCTACACGTACAAAAAGATCAGGACGTACTGTTGAGTTGGCATGGTGGGCAGGCGCAAGATACTGAGGCGGTATTCTCGATCGCGTCCATCACAAAGCCTCTAGTTTGTTTAGCTGCGGCCCGGATGCTGGAACACGGCGAAATCGGCTTAGACGATCCCGTCAGCAGATACTTTCCAGAGTTCGGAAAGGCGGGTAAGGAGCGAGTAACTCTTCGGCACTTATTCACACATTCCAGCGGCCTTCCTGATTTTCTACCGACCAACAATCTGCTTCGCAGGAACAAGGCACCTTTAAGCGAGTATTTTCGAGAGACGTGTGCGGTTCCACTGAAATTCAGTCCAGGTACCGATTCCTCGTATCAGAGCATGGGCATACTGACTCTTTCAAAGGTGATGGAAAAAGTTCGCCAAACATCAACGTGCGAAATTCTTGAAGAAGAGATCGTCCGACCTGCATCTTTGCGAGCGACGTCGTTGGTTTGGAGCGATGAATTTGCCGGCAAGCTTTGTAAGCCCATCCCGACTGAAGATGTGGAAGGATCTTGGGTTTGGAACACGTCCTACTGGAGGAATTTGGGTGCGCCGTGGGGAGGCGCATTTTCGACAGCTCCGGACATTGCCAAGATTCTTGAGGTATTGCTACAGGATGGGCTTTGCGATGGAAGGCGAATTCTGCAATCTCATACGGTTCGAACTGTACTGTTGAACCATACAGCGCTACTTCCTGATATGAGCCCGGTGACGGCACGAAGGTTCGGCTGGGGATTAGGGTGGTCAATCGTCAAATCTGGTCGAGAACTTCATGGCGGAAGCGGAAACTTCGGAGCGCTGACGCCTATAGGAGCTTTTGGGCATTCAGGGGCGACTGGCACTATCTGCTGGGCTGATCCCAAAACTGGCTTCAGTATGGTGCTTTTGACTAATGGGAAGATGCCACATGTACGACGGATCCTACGTCGCTGCTGTGACATCATTTCGGAACTAGGACGGACACCAAGAACCATAACCAGTTAACTCTGGTGCCCCACGTGCCCAGCCGGACAAAAATCACGCTCAGTATTCTTAGCCAAATTCAGCTGTGCGACATTCGTATTCATTCGGACTCATAGTCCTCGCAAAAAACTAATTCGTTTCATCACGCCCCTCTATGCAACTGGTGCTCGTAATCGGTTTTAACGAGTCAGCTAAGCAGTGCCTCTGGAGATTTGGCACAACTGTGTACAGCTGGTCTACGACGTTGCCTACTTAGGATTCTTGCAGTTTCCAGAACTGCAAGAAAGAACCCCGTCGACTGACGGGGTTCTTTCAATGATTCGTGCGCGGTGGCGCCTGGTCTTGTTAGAAGCCGCCCATGCCGCCCATGCCGCCCATGCCGCCCATGCCGCCCATGCCGCCCATGTCGGGCATACCGCCCATGCCGCCCATGCCGCCCATGCCGCCCATGCCGCCATCCGGTGGTGGCATAGCGACGGCCGCCTTTTTCTCGGGCGCATCAGCAATAAGGGCGTCCGTGGATAACATCATCATCGCGACGCTCCCAGCGTTCTGCAAAGCTGCGCGCGCCACGGTGACCGGATCGACGACACCTGCCTTGGTCAGATCTTCGATCTCACCGGTATAGCCGTTGTAGCCATTGTTTCCGGAGGCGGTAAGTACCCGCTCAACCACGACATCACCGATTTCTCCGGCATTCGAGGCAAGTTGACGAAGGGGCGCAGTAAGCGCGTTTCGTACGATCTTCGCTCCCATGGCCTCTTCACCGTGGAGGGTTGCTATGAGAGTGTCGATTGCAGGAATCGTCCGAATAAAGGAGGTTCCAGCCCCTGCAACGATTCCATCAGCTATCGCAGCTTGAGTTGCTGAAAGTGCATCTTCGACCCTGTGCTTCTTTTCTTTCAGCTCCACCTCTGTCGGTGCGCCGACGCGGACAACAGCAACTCCACCGGCCAGCTTGGCAGCTCGCTCGTCAAGCTTCTCACGGTCGTAGTCTGAATCTGTAGTTTCAACTTGCGCTTTAATAGTTGCAATTCGCTTGGTGATGTCACGTCGGGATCCAGCGCCTTCCACAATGGTGGTTTCATCCTTTTTAACCACGATGCGTCTTGCTGTACCCAGCACGTCAAGGCCGATTTCTTTCAGATCCTGCCCAAGGTCTTTTGATACAACTGTGGCAGCCGTCAAAACGGCGATGTCGTCCAGAATTGCCTTGCGGCGGTCGCCATAGGCTGGTGCCTTAATCGCACAGGCATTGAGCGCTCCACGAACTTTGTTGACGATCATGGTGGCGAGCATGTCGCCTTCTACGTCTTCAGCAATGATCAAGAGATCTTTCTTGCCCGACTGAACAATCTTTTCGAGCAGCGGGAGCATGTCCTGCGCACTCGATAGCTTGTCATCGGTGACAAAGACAAAAGCGTCATTTAGTTCACAGGACATTGAAACTTCATCAGTCACAAGGTAGGGCGAGATATATCCGCGGTCGAGCTGAACGCCGTCAACCAGTTCAAGTTCGAGAGCATTAGTTCGGCCCTCTTCAACGGATACAGCGCCGTCCTTGCCAACGCGCTCAAGCGCCGTAGCAATTTGTTTTCCAATAGACTCATCACCCGAGGAAATCGTCGCCACCCACTCCATTTGTTGGGGTTCACGAATCTTTCGCCCTTGCTTGGCGAGTGCCGCTTCGGCGGTGGCAATTGCTTTTTCCATGCCACGCTTGATGATCATTGGATTCATCTCAGCAGCTACTGCCCGTACACCATCATGGATCATATGTTGGGCGAGCACCGTGGCTGTGGTCGTTCCGTCTCCCGCGACATCATTTGTCTTAGTAGCGGCTTCCTTTACGAGTTGGGCACCCATGTTTTCGAAGGCGTCTGCCAGGTCGATATCACGGGCTACGGTGACACCGTCGTTGGTTATAACGGGTGCCCCGAATTTTCGACCGAGACCTACGTTTCGACCTTTGGGGCCCAACGTGACACGTACAGCGTCAGCCACCTCATCGACACCATTAAGTAGTGCTTTGCGGGCGGATTCATTAAAGAGCAGATTCTTGGGCATGCCGGCCAGACTCCTTCGCGGCGGTCGCTCGCGCCAGCGGTCAATCAGGAAATTTGCGGGATGTGCCAGCCGTGCGACTTAGCGCACTATAACGGCGGCCAATAATTGTAGCGCAGCACTGGAACTGCGGACACGATTTCGTCCAAGATACTCAGATATTCGATGGTTGCAGTGGGCTAACCGATTGAGTTGTCGGGTCAGCTTCCCTTCCAGTAGGGATTCGGCGACCAATATCTACGATTCTTGATCCCCAGTGCGTATGTCGCCTCGGTATTCGCCATGATGCTTTTTTCCAGCCGTTCAAGCGCATCTTCGCGATCGGCGGCTCCCATAACACGGTAATCACGTCCATCGATCACTGAGTTCGCATTCCATCCGGAGGTGCTTTCCCAGACGGAGACTTCAACTTCGACGTCTCCTAATTCAAGGATCGTTGAATCGCGGTCCGGGCTTGAAGATAAGGACAAAGGGTTTTTCTTAAGAAGGAAGTTCGCTTGGCGCACAAGTATACGCATGGTCAGGTATAGACCGACGTCGTCCTCAGGCTGGACAATACGGTAGGAGCACTTGTGAGGCGAAATGAGCGCTGAACTTTTTCACGTTGTGACACCAATGGATGCGCTCTCCAGGATATTTGAGGCATTCCAGCCAAATGTTGGCCAGGAGCGTGTCCCGTTGGAGGACGCGTTATCCCGAATTGTCGCAGTCTCCATATATGCGTCTGAACAAAGTCCCAGCTTCTCCCGTTCAGCAATGGACGGGTTTGCAGTTCGTGGTGCCGATACATATGGCGCTTCAGATGGCCTTCCCTCTTACGTGTTGGTGCAGGGGGAGGTCCGGATGGGTCGATCGGCTGTGAATCCTGTAACTAGGGGGACTGCACAACGCATCCACACTGGTGGAATGATTCCACCGGGCGCTGACGCTGTGGTTATGGTTGAACACACGCAGACGATTGATGAGCAAGCAATCGAGGTCACACGGCCGGTAGCTCCCGGAGAGAATGTTATTCAGGCAGGCGAAGATTTGGCAGTGGGTGACCTAATTCTTTCCGCGGGTCGGCGTGTCCGACCGCAGGACATTGGTGTGTTGGCGGCACTAGGCATCCATGAGGTAGTGGTGACGGAACGCCCAGTCATCGGTCTCTTGGCCACGGGAGATGAAATCGTAGATCGGACTTCAAAACCGGTTCCTGGTCAGGTTCGGGATGTGAACACCAGCGTTCTTTCGGGATTTATCAAGGAAATTGGTGCCCTACCTAAATCCTACGGGATTGCTCCAGACGATCGATCGGCCCTGATGAGGCTGGCCAGTAAGGCTCTTTCGACCTGCGATATGTTGGTGATTACGGCGGGCAGCTCGGTGAGCGCCCGCGATCTCACCGCTGATGTGATTGGAGATTTGGGTATGCCTGGGGTGCTTGCACATGGGCTTACCGTGAAGCCAGGCAAACCCACCATCGGGGCGGTCTGTGATGGGAAGCCCGTGTTTGGTCTTCCGGGAAATCCGGTCTCGGCAATAGTTGTCTATGGGCTACTGGTTCGTCCCACCATCTGCAACCTATTAGGTTTTTCGGAAGAAGACACACGTCCGCGTATACGGGCCCGATTGCGGCGCAACGTAGCCTCGCAGAGCGGCAGAATTGACTATGTGCCCGTAATACTCCACGAACATGATGAGGAGTTGTGGGCAGAGCCGATTTTCGGAAAATCCAATCTCATTTATACGTTGGTGCGGGCATCTGGTTTGGCAACAATTCCGATGGATGCTGGCGGGCAACCAGAAGGAGCCTTGGTGGATGTCGAACTCCTCTAGGGAGCTGCCGCGCGAGATATATCTCCAAGATGTTCCTCTTGATACTGCACGAACCCTGTTCCGTGAAGCCCTCGCCCAGCTTCCTGCATGGCCGGCCCATAGGGTTGAACGAATACCGCTGGCCCAGGCGCGGGACCGTGTAACAGCGGGACCTGTGTGGGCATTGAATTCGAACCCTGGTTTTGCATCGGCGGCGATGGATGGGGCGGCAGTGCTTGCTGAGGCGACTGTTGGAGCAACGGAAACCTCTCCTCGTGTCTTGAAGCTCCAGTCCGAGGCTATCTGGATTGATACCGGTGATCCTATGCCTGCTGGGACGGACGCGGTGGTTATGGTGGAAGACGTCCACGATCGGGGCGACGGAGCCATAGAAATCCTGGCGGCTGTTGCGCCATGGCAACACGTGCGGCCTATGGGCGAAGACATTGTGGCGACGGAGTTAGTGGTACCCCAACATCGAAAACTGGAACCGCGAGACCTTGGTGCGATTGCCGCAGCTGGGCATGCAGACGTGGAGGTCTTGGCTCAACCTCGGGTAACAGTCATCCCTACCGGCAGCGAGTTGGTGCCTATTGGTTCCTATCCCGGTCCAGGTGAGCTCATTGAGTTTAATGGGTTGGTCCTGAGCTCTTTAGCGGAGTCATGGGGCGCGGAGGTTGTCTGTTCAGAAATAGTTCCGGATGACATTGCGGCCATACGCACGGCCGTCTCTGCAGCGGTCTCTAGCGCTGATGTTGTCGTGATTAACGCGGGCTCATCCGCCGGCCGCGAGGATTTCAGTGCGCGGGTTATTGATGAGCTTGGGGAAGTGTTTGTCCACGGTGTTGCTATTCGACCAGGACATCCAGTGGTTCTTGGTGTAGTGGACGGCAAGCCGGCGATTGGAATTCCCGGCTATCCCGTCTCAGCGGCGCTCACTTTTGAACTATTTGTACGCCCATTAGTGGAAGAGTGTCTTTGTCTACCCACGACAGAGTCCCGGGTGCTATCGGCCGTGATGGCTCGAAAAACTGTTTCGGTTGCCGGTGATGATGAGTTCATCAGAGTTCGGGTCGGACGCGTCGGGGATCGAGTTATTGCCGCTCCGCTTGAGCGAGCGGCCGGCGTAATCATGTCACTTGTGCGAGCCGACGGCTTGGTCAGGATTCCCAGGTTCTCGGAAGGGGTCGCCGCTGGTGAAGAGGTCGAGGTCCAGATGTTTAATACGGCTGGAGCTCCCCGTGACACAGCGGTGGCTATCGGCAGTCATGACCCGGCATTGGATGTGTTGGCAAGTGAGGTGTCACGCCGAGCTGCTCCGCTTCGCTTCGCCTCAACAAATGCGGGCAGTTATGGTGGGCTTTTGGCGCTGCGGCGCGGCGAGGCACATATGGCAGGCTGCCACCTCCTCGATGATGCGTCGGGGACCTATAACCAGGTGGATGTGGCGCGGGTGCTTCCTGGGAAGGATGTGCAGTTAGTGCACTTTGCGATGCGTGAGCAAGGCTTGATTGTGCCTCGTGGCAATCCGCAGGAACTATGGGAAATCGGAGATATTGCTCGTGATGGAGTTTCGTTTATTAATAGGCAGCGGGGTTCGGGGACGCGAGCACTGCTAGATCACCGATTACATGTACAGGGAATTGATGTTGAGGATATTGAAGGCTATGGCCGGGAACAATACACGCATCTTGCGGTTGCTGCTCAGGTGCAAAGTGGTGGGGCTGATGTAGCGCTTGGAGTTCGAGCTGCGGCCCGGGCTCTTAATCTGGACTTTGTGCCCGTTGGGATGGAGCAATATGACCTTGTGATCCCTGTCGAATACTTAGAGGTGCCCGCTGTCGGGGCCGTGGTCGACATTCTTCATGATCGGGAATTTGCCGGACAGGTCAACGCGATGGGCGGTTACGATGTTTCGCGGATGGGCGAAGTGAGATGAGACGCGTCGATCGATGTGGCCGGTACGAAGGGTTGCCGATTTCTAGAGTGTCTTTTGTCCCAACGGTGACCTTAAATCAAGTGTTGGAAGTTTCCTTTGCTGAATGTTCTCTGTTTGGCTCTCCGGCGCCGGATTGTTGGGCGGCACTGGCGCGATGTTTTGCCGAGCGGGACCGTAAAGCCAATGTCACGGTACCTCCGACTAACAGTGCCTCAACAAGGATTGGTATAGGGGATCGCATATCGATCGACCCCACGATGACAATGATGGTCAGAAAAAATAACGCGAAGACTGAAGCAAACGTCGCGCGGAGTTCACGGCTCATTGTTGCTCTGAAGAGACATAATGCTGGATCTGATCATACGGGTCGGGCGCTCGAATGTGTGGGGCAACCCTACAGGGCTGAGAAGGGTAGGCCGGGCGATGAGTGCTAAGACGATAGTTGTCGGTGGCGGTGCAATGGGTACAGCAATCGTGCGCGGCTTGCTCGATTCCGGGATGCTTTCTCCGAGTGACGTTGTTGTGGCCGAAATTGAGGAAGAGCGGCGCAGGTTATTGGCTACACAGTTTGGTGTGACCACCTCCTCTGAACCGAGCACCTGCGTAGATAGCGGGAAAGTTGTGATTCTTGCGATTAAGCCGCAGAACTTTGAGGAACTGAGTCGATCTATACGGCCAGTCTTGCATCCGGACGCCCTTGTGATTTCGATCATGGCGGGTGTGTCTAGGACTCGTTTGCGGGAAGCGCTTGGTACGGATCGTGTCGTCCGTGTCATGCCAAACATTGCAGCGCAGGTCGGCCAGGGCATGTCTGTATGGATTGCAGGCGATGGAATTTCTGGTGATGATCGAGAGGCAACTAAGCGGGTGTTGGCCGTTCTCGGATCCGAACTTGAGATCGAGCAAGAGTCTCTCTTGGACGTTGCCACAGCCGTTCACGGTAGTGGTCCGGCTTACTTGTATCTTCTTGCTGAAGCATGGATTGATGCTGGTGTCGCGGCTGGTCTCGACCGTCCAACCTCCGAAGTGCTCGTGCGTCAGACGATTGCCGGATCTGTAGCGCTCTGGGAGCAGTCAGGTCGACTACCGGCAGAATTACGTGCTGCGGTTACGTCTCCTGGCGGCACCACTGCTGCAGGTCTTGAGGCGCTTGAGAAATTTGATTTCCCTCGAGCTATGCGTGCTGCCATTGACGCAGCCACGCGCCGTTCCCGTGAGCTTGGATAGAGCACGTCCGGGCGGCGTTGTTTTGAATGCGATGAGTCGTACTGGCAGATACTAGATCGAAAAATCGTGGTCTCAGACCAACCCATGAATCGCCGTGGCCACGACCTCGATTCCCAGGCGGTCCCGCAAGGCTAGCCAAGGCAGGTATCCACTTTTGTGCTCCTCCGCGGAGAGAATCACCTGGTCTCCGGGCTTGAGGGCAAGAGCGCTTGCGACGAACGATACGACTTCGGAAACCGCGCGGATCAGTGCAACTTCTTTGCTTTGGGCGCCAAGCAAGTCTGCCAGTTCACGTCGCAGGCTATGACATTGCTCTTCGTAGTCGGTACGTATGTCGGGATGGGCGCCAGTCTGCACAAATTCCTGTTCTTGCAGCGCCAGAAGACGAGCAAACGTGCCCTGCGGCATTGACGAGACACCCCCAGAGTTTAGGCAGTGAAAGTGACGAAGCGCCGGGATGTCATCGCGCAGGGAACGAACGGCTTCAGCGTTAATCGGTGATTTGAGGGACATTGATCCAACGTCGTGTTCTCGCAGCTTCAATGGCTGCGTCAACGACTTCTTGGGTTTTGAGTCCATCCGTGAGCGTTGGGTGTACTTCCCTGTTCTCGCGTATGGAACTTAGGAATCCGCGCATCATTCGCTCGCCGAAGAACGCGAGGATTCCGGCATGATCGGCGTCATCGAGTGGTAAGCCAGAGGTGACGGGTTGAGGGGGGCGGCCAAGCCTGTGAATTGTGGCGTGGAGAATGCCATCGGTCACGAGTCCTGCTTCGGTTCCATTGATCATGAAGCGTGTATGTCCGAGAGGTAGGTGTGTATCCACACTGCCTACCCGACTCGACGAAATGGTGCCGTGGGCCCCGCTTGCGAATTTAACGATGAGCGCTGCGTCGTCATCGAGAAGAAGCGGGATCTTTTCTTGAGTTTCAGCGTCGAGGGCATGTGTGGTTGTTGTCGCGAGATCTGCGCTTACGGATGTAATCGGTCCGGCGATGTACTGGGCTAGATCGATCATATGACTTCCAAGGTCGCCCAGTACGCCGCTGCCGATCCGTGATTGGTTGTATCGCCACTCCATGATTGGAGGGGGACCTAACAGGCGCTTATTGAACCTTTGGGCGTGGATGCTCACGATTGCGCCCAGTTCCCCGTCCTTGACCATGGTGTGGAGCTTTTCCATTAAGGGGTTCCATCGAAGCGTGAACCCCACACCAGTTTGCACACCTGCGGCTTTTGCCGCGGTGTGCATCTCACGGGCCTGCATTGCATTCAGGGCGATCGGTTTCTCAACGAAGACGTGTTTACCGGCGGCGATCGTGGCCATCGCCTGTGGATGATGATGATCGTCCGGTGACGCGATGATTACAGCTTCGACGTTCGGATCGGCAATTAAGTCGTGTTCGTTGGTGTAGACCTTCGGAATATTGTGTTTGGACGCGGCGCTTTGCGCTCGTGACTGGTTGGGCCCAGCAACTGCCACAACGCGTGTGTGCTGAAGTTGTTGCAATCCTGAAATGTGCGCGGTGCCCATCAGGCCATACCCGATGACGCCGAAACCGATCTCTTTAGCCATTGGAATGATTGGCCAGGGTTGCGTTGGCGATGGCGCTTATATGGCGATGGGCACGGACGAGTTCGGCATCAATGCTCTCGAGTCCCGAAACATCGAGTCGCTCGTTCACCAGTGAGCCGCGGAATCCTGATTCGGCGAGTATTGCGAGCACGGCTTGGTGATCTAGATCACCATCGCCAGGTGTTCGGAAGACAGGGTTTCCCTGTGGGCCCACGTGATCTTTAATGATGAGTTGCTGACATAGCCCGGCGACCGGTACGACATCCGTGATCGGATCTAGTCCTTCGTAATAGTGAACATTACCTGTGTCGTAGCACACACCGACGGCTGAGGACTCGAACCTGTCGTGAAGTTCTCGTAGGGCGGCGCCGTGTTTGCCCACACCGGTGT
>Ga0310344_10002900_pt1 | contig 12853 bp, 11 predicted proteins | sample HC15DNA20200_MG_FD_203801 | JGI IMG/M metagenome (GOLD analysis project Ga0310344, IMG submission 203801) | Marine microbial communities from station ALOHA, North Pacific Subtropical Gyre - HC15-DNA-20-200_MG | ecosystem: Environmental > Aquatic > Marine > Oceanic | place: Pacific Ocean: North... | reverse complement strand
TTAATTTTAGCATTAATGTTTAAGTTTTTGGAACTTTATCGCCAAATGTATGAAAAGGTGGAGGCGAACTTACAGTCCATTCTAAAGTTGTAGCTCCTTCACCCCAAGGGTTTGCTACAGCTTTTTTACCACTTGCTAGAGCTTTAAAAACTAAATATAAAAATACGACAACACCTACAGCGCTAATATAAGATCCTATTGTTGATATCCCATGCCAACCTGCGTATGCGTCTGGATAATCCGGAATTCTTCTAGGCATTCCAGCTAAACCTAAAAAATGCATTGGAAAAAAAGTAACGTTTACACCAATAAAAGTTATCCAAAAATGAAGCTTTCCTAAACTTTCAGAATATTCTTTTCCAAACATTTTAGAAAACCAATAATAAAATGATGCAAAAATTCCAAATAATGCTGCGATAGACATTGTGTAGTGAAAGTGACCGACAACATAATAAGTGTCATGTAAAGCAAAATCTAAACCAGCATTTGCTAAAACAACTCCTGTTACACCACCAACAGTAAATAAAAAGATAAAACCTAGTGCCCATAACATTGGTGTCTTAAAACTAATCGAACCGCCCCACATAGTTGCGAGCCAGCTAAAAATTTTAATTCCTGTTGGTACAGCTATAACCAAAGTAGCTGCGTTAAAATAAGCTCTCGTATCTATATCCATACCAGCTGTATACATGTGATGTGCCCAAACAGCGAAACCAACAACTCCAATTGCAACCATCGCATATGCCATTCCTAAATAACCAAATATTGGTTTTTTTGAGAAAGTTGAAACTATATGACTAATTACACCAAAGCCAGGAATGATTAACACATAAACTTCAGGATGTCCAAAAAACCAAAAAAGATGTTGAAATAAAACTGGGTCTCCTCCACCGGCTGGGTCAAAGAAACTGGTTCCAAAATTTCTGTCTGTTAAAAGCATAGTTATTGCTCCAGCTAGTACTGGTAATGATAAAAGTAATAAAAATACAGTAACTAAAATAGCCCATACAAATAATGGCATTTTATGTAATGTCATTCCAGGCGCACGCATATTAAAAATTGTAGTAATAAAATTAATTGCACCTAATATCGAGGAAGCTCCTAAAATATGAACTCCTAAAATTAAATAATCTACAGAATTGCCAGGGTGTCCAATCTTAGAACTAAGTGGCGGATAAAATGTCCAACCAGAACCCATGCCAGTTTTATATGCCATTAATAAACATAAAAATCCTGGTATCAATAACCAAAAACTTACATTATTCATTCTTGGAAATGCCATATCAGGCGCTCCGATCATAATAGGGACAAACCAATTTCCAAAGCCTCCTATCATTGCAGGCATAACCATTGCAAATATCATGATCAATCCATGCATTGACACGAGTGTATTATAAAGCTGATGATCTCCTCCTAAAACTTGTAAGCCTGGCTCTGCTAACTCAGATCTCATTCCCAAAGACATTGCTAAACCAGTTAATCCTGCAACAATTGCAAAAATTATATACATTGTGCCTATATCTTTATGATTTGTTGAAAATACCCATCTCTTCCATCCTGTAGGATGTCCATGATCATGATGTTCTGCTGTTGCTGAATATGCCATTTGTTATAAAGTCCCCCACCAATATACAACAGTAAATAAAAAAATCCATACTACATCAACAAAATGCCAATACCATGCAGCTGCTTCAAAACCTACATGATGATCTGCTGAAAAATGACCTTGAATAGATCTAATTAAACAAACTAATAAAAAAACAGATCCAACTAAAACATGAAAACCATGAAATCCTGTTGCCATATAAAATGTTGATGAGTAAATGCCTTCAGTAAATCCAAATTTTGCTTCATGATATTCATAAGCTTGAAAAAAAGTAAAAGTAAAACCTAAAATTAAAGTTACTATTAAACCAACAATAAGTTTTTTTCTATTATTTTCTCTAAGCCCATGATGCGCCCATGTGAGCGTTGCTCCTGATGTAAGCAAAATAATAGTATTTAAAAGTGGCACTCCCATAGCATGCATTGTTTCTGGTTTTAAATAACCTTCTCCTTGTGGAGGCCACGCACCGCCAATAGCTGCTCTCCATTCATGTTGCCCTGGGAGACTAACATCAAAAAAAGCCCAGAAAAAAGCTACAAAAAAACATACTTCTGATGCGATAAATAAAACCATTCCATATTTTAAACCAATTTGAACTATCTCATTATGAAACCCTCCATGAGACTCTTTTATAACATCTCTCCACCAAAGAATCATTGTAAGTACTACTAGGCCTAAACCAACAAGCATCGGGGTCATTGAGCCACGTGCAACTTCATTAGGATCTAATCCTGGTGACACAAATGAATTTCCACTACCAAAATAATGAACTGCTCCAAAAGCTAGTATGATAGTTGCAATTGATCCCAAAAAAGGCCATGGGCTAGGATCTACTAAATGATAATTATGTTTTTCAAATTTCATAAAATTTAATTATTTAAAATTCTGCTTTTTCTATTTCTTTATCTTTACTTGCGGCTGCTTTTTTTGCTTCAACCCATGTATTAAATTCAGATTCAGATACTGCTTTTACAGCAATCGGCATAAAACCATGTAACATTCCGCACAATTCAGAACATTGACCATAATATGTTCCTTCATTATTAACTTCAAACCAAGTATCTTGGGCCCTACCAGGCACACCATCTATTTTTATACCAAATGATGGTACCGCAAAACTATGGATAACATCAGATGCAGTTGAAATAATTTTAATTTTTTTATTAACAGGAACTACTATAGGTTCATCGACATCAAGAAGTCTTACATATTTTTTTCCTGTTTCTTCAGTTAAAGCATCGCATTCTTCTTTTGTTCCACAAAGCATATTGCTATCAAATACGATCCCGTGATCTGGGTACTCATAAGACCAGTACCACTGGTTTCCTATTGCTTTAATCGTCATTTCAGTATTAGGATTAGAATGAGAAAAATATAACAATTTAAATGCTGGCACAGATATAACAACTAATATTAAAACTGGAATAACTGTCCAAGTTATTTCTAAAAATGTGTTATGTGTAGTTTTCGATGGTTTAGGATTATTTTTAGCACTAAATCTTATAGCTATATAGGCCATTAATACTATAACAAATACTGCAATTGCAATAATTATTGGGTTTACAAAATTATGAAAGGCAACAACCTTTTCCATTGTTGGAGTAGCAGCTGGTCTAAAATCCATTTGCCAAGGTTTTGGACCCCCATTAGCTAATACGCTACTGTAAAAACCAAAAAAACATGCTAAAAACAATAATACTTTTTTCACATTTACTCCCTTACACAAATAAAGTAAAAGAAAATATAACTTTATCAACAAAAAAAATTAAGCAAATTATATTATTTAAACTATATTAATTAAATGAATAATATGAATAAAATCAATAATTCATACGATCTTTTTTTTAAAAAAGAAAATTTAGATTTTAATAAAACTGAAAAAATAGTTAATGATTCCCTAAAAAAAGCTGATGACGGAGAACTTTTCTTAGAATTTAAACAATCAGAAAGTTTTGTTTATGATGATAAAAAAATAAAAAATGCAAGCATATCAACTGATAAAGGCTTTGGCCTTAGATCAGTAAAAGATGAAACTTCAGCATATTCTCATTCTTCTAATATAAACGAAACTAGTATTAAAAATGCTAGCAAAGTAGTTCAATCAATATTATCAACTTCTTCTAAATCAAAAATTATTAATCCTGTAAGAACAAACAAAAAACACTACTCAAATATAAACCCTTTAAATGGTTTTTCATCTAATGAAAAAACAAAACTTTTAAAATCAATCGATGAATATGCAAGAAAATTAAACAAAAAAGTTAAACAAGTTTCAGCCTCGCTTCATGGAGAATGGCAAGCTGTACATATATTAAGAAAAGGTGGATATCATTGTGGTGACATTAGACCTTTAGTTAGATTAAATATTTCTATAACAGTTGATGATGGAAAAAGAATGGAAACAGGTTCTAGCGGAGCAGGAGGAAGAAGAAATTATGTAGATTTTTTTAATGAAAAAATTTGGAAACAACAAACTGAAGATGCTTTAAGGCAGGCTCTAACTAATTTAAAATCTAAATCAGCTCCTGCAGGAAAAATGCCAATTGTTTTAGGCCCTGGTTGGCCTGGTATAATTCTTCATGAAGCAATAGGGCATGGACTAGAAGGAGATTTTAATAGAAAAAAAATATCTGTTTTTTCAGAACTTTTAGGAAAAAAAATTGCTTCTAAAAATGTGACTGTAGTTGATGATGGAACTATTGATAATAGAAGAGGATCTATAACTGTTGACGATGAAGGTACGCCTAGTCAATGTACTACATTAATTGAAAATGGAATAATGGTTGGTCATATGCAAGATAGATTAAACGCAAATTTAATGAAAACAAAATCAACTGGTAACGGTAGAAGAGAAAGTTATGAATACTTACCTATGCCGAGAATGACAAATACATACATGCTTGGTGGAGATGTTCCAGAAGAAGATATATTTAAATCTGTAAAAAAAGGTTTATACGCGGTAAATTTCTCAGGTGGAAGCGTTGATATAACTTCTGGACAATTTGAATTTTCAGCTTCTGAAGCATATATGATAGAAAATGGCAAAGTTACAAACCCAGTTAAAGGAGCAACATTAATTGGAAAGGGTGAAGAAGTTTTAAAAAAAATTTCATTAGTCGGAAATAATATGTCTCTTGATGGTGGAATTGGCACTTGTGGCAAAGAAGGACAGGGTGTACCTGTAGGAGTAGGACAACCCACTATTTTAGTAGATGAAATTTTGGTTGGCGGCACAGACGTATAAAATTATTATTTAATTTTTTTTAAATAATTTATTTTCTAGAATAATAAAATTCTTAATCATTAATTTCCAGATTCTTTCTACAATTAAATTATTTGCTTTATATTTTTTTGATAAATTCTTTGTTTTCTTTAAGACCATACTTATTCTTTTTCGATCAATAATTTGTTTTTTATTTGTTTTAAATTTAAGTGCTTCTCTAACGTAAAATTCTCTTTCACCAATTAATTTTACTAAACGAGCATCAACATTATCTATACTTTTTCTAACATCTTTTAAATTTTTGAATTTTTTTTTCATATATTTTTTAAAATAAGTATTAATTTTTTTTAATAAGAATTATCACTAAATATGTCATCAGAACAATTATTATTTTTATCAACATAATTATTTATCAATTCTTCAGCAGGAGTTTTTCCGGAATTTGCTATTTCAAATAAAATATTTAAAAAATGTTCTTCTGTTTCTTTTTTTTTATTTAAATAATTCCTAATATTTAAGCCTTTTTTTGATAATTTTAAAATTTCAATACAAATACTTTGAATTTTTTTTTTTCTTAATTGAGATCTTAATCCATATTTTTGAACATCTTTATTTAATTCATAAATTTCATCTAAATTCCAATCTTTAATCATAAAAAAAACTTCATCTAAAATTTTTTCACTATATAAAAGACCTACCCAAAAAGCTGGCAGAGCACATATTTTATTCCATGATCCACTATCAGCTCCTCTCATTTCAATGTATTGCTTTATTCTTACATCGGTAAAGATAGTACTAATATGATTTTCCAAATCATTTAAAGTTGGTAATTGATTAGGAAGTTTTTTTAATTTTCCATTTAAAAAATCTTCAAAATTTTGGTTATTTATTTCAAAATATTTTCCATTTCTATAAACAAAATACATTGGAACTTTAAGTAAATAGTTAACGTATTTCTCAAATGTAAATTTTTCTGAAAAAACATCAGAAATTATCCCGCATCTATTCTTATCTGTTTTAGACCAAATATAACTTCTATAACTTAAATATTTAGATTTTTTTTTGTTTATAATGGAAGAATTAGCAAATAAAGCTGTAACAAATGGTTGTAAAGCAAATCCTACTCTTACTTTTTTAAACATATCATTTTCATTTGAATAATCTAAGTTAGTTTGTATACAACAAGTTGAAGACATCATTTCTAAACCGTGGGACCCTGTTGATTTCATTCTTTTCCTCATAATTGTGTATCTTTTTTTTGGAACCCATCCAGTATATTTTTTGAAATTTTTTGGATAATAACCAAGACCAAGAATTCCTAATTTTTTTTTAATGCAAATCTTTTTAAGTTCATCTAAATAATTTTTTGCTTGTTTACATGTCTCATGGACTGATTTAACTGTGCCACCAGAAAGTTCGATTTGACATCTAGGCTCAAGAGAAATTGTTGATCCACTTTTTTTTAGTGCTATTGGGTTTTTATTTTCACTAATTTCTTTCCAACCTTTTTTTTTAAACAATTTGAATAATGATTTAATCCCATTTCTTCCATTATAATCAATTGGGTTTAATGTGTTTAAATCATAAATAAATTTTTCATGTTCTGTTCCAATTTTCCAAAATTTTTTTTGTTTAGAACCTTTTTCAAAATATTTAATTAAATCATTTTTATTTTCTAAAAATTTTTTCATTTCAAATATTTTTCACCTATTAATAAAGATAAAGCAGTTATTGCAGCTGTATCAGCTCTTAAAATTCTTTTACCTAAACTTACTCCATAAATATAATTTAATTTTTCTAAAAAATTTTTTTCAGTTATGGAGAATCCTCCTTCTGGTCCAATAAGTAAACTATTTATTTGTTTTTCTCTTTCTGATTTAAATAAATCAACAAATAATTTTTTTTCTTCTGTTTCATCGCAAAATATAATTTGATCTTTTTTATTCCAAATATTTAATAATTTTTTTAAATCTTTAATTTCATGTATTTTTGGAACAGACAGTCTTCCAGATTGCTGAGAGGCAGCTATTGAACACGCAACAGCTTTCTTATAATTAAATTTTTTAATAACAGATCGTTCTGAAATAACTGGATAGATATTTGTAACACCAAGCTCGGTTATTTTTTCTATTAAATAATAATTTCTTTGACCTTTTATTGGAGTATAAATCAAATTAATTAAATTTTCTTTTTCTTGTTTTTCTATTTGTTTTTCAATTATTATTTCCCCTTTCTTTTTATTTAAACTTTTTATAATTCCTTCCCATTCTCCTTGAATTCCATTAAAAACAGAAATTTTTTGTTTTTCTCTTATTCTTAAAACATTTGATATATAATGTGTATTAGAAGTTGATAGATTAACTAAAGATTTCTCTTTAAGTTCAGTCTTTATAAATAATCGTTTTAATGGCAGAATATCTTTCAAATTTTTATGTTTAAATATATTTTATATTACTTAAAAAAGTTTCTTATTCTAATAAGAATAAATCAACCAACTGGAATTATGTTATTAATGTTTCCAGCAATTTGGTCAATATTAATTGTATTAAAAGAAATTAATATTTATCTAATTTTTTTATTTTCATACGGTTCTTTTATAATGAGATCTGCAGGATGTATAATAAACGATATAATAGATAAAAAATTTGACAAAAATGTTAAAAGAACAAAATTTAGACCTTTAGCATCTGAAGATTTAGAAGTCACTGATGCAATAATATTATTTATAATTTTTATATCTATTGGCCTTTCAATATTATTAACCTTAAATCCAATATGTATTTTACTAGGTTTTGCCGCTTTTCCTTTAGTCTTACTTTACCCTTTTATGAAAAGATATACTTATTTTCCTCAAGTTTTTCTTGCTATTGTTTTTAATTTTAGTGTTCTAATCTCATGGACAGCTGCTAATGGAGAATTTGATTATAAATGTTTATTATTATATTTAACTTGTATTTTTTGGACTTTAGGTTACGACACAATTTACGCTTATCAAGATTTAAAAGATGATAAAAAAATTGGAATAAAATCGCTAGCAATATATTTAGAAAATAATATAACTTTTTGGATAATGGTTTTTTATATACTTTTTGTCTGTATGTTTACATTTATAGGAATATTAAATGATTTTGATAAAATTTTTTACTTTATAGTAATATTATATGCACTAATTATTTTAAATGAATTTCATAAAATAAAAAAATCAAAATCTAATAATTTTATGAAAATTTTTAAAATGAACTCATGGTACGGTTTTTTTATAACAATTGGATTATTATTTAACTATATATAATATTTATATATTTTTAAAATGAACAAAACACAAATAAATGAAAAAGCTGATTATTTAATTAAAAAATCAAAAAAAGCTGGGGCTGAAGATGTAGATGTTGTTTATGTTGAAAATACAAATATTGACGTTGGTTGTAGATTAAAAAAAATAGAAAAATTAGAAAGATCAGAAAGTAATGACTTGGGTTTAAGATTTATAAAAAATAAAAAACAAGTTATTGTTTCGTCAAATGATTTAAGTAATAAAAGTCTTGAAGAATTAGTTTATAAAGCTTCAAATATGGTAAAAGCTGTACCTAAAGACCCTTACTGCTCAATTGCTGAAAAAAAAGATTTGATAAAAAAAATACCAAATCTTAATATTTTAGAAAATAAAGAACCATCAATTAATTCTTTAAAAAATAAAGTAATTGAAGCTGAGAAAGCTGGATTAAATGTTAATGGTGTAACTAACTCAGAAGGATCAGAGATTGGTTGGAACAAATCAAAAATACATTTATTCAATAGCAATGGTTTAAATGTAAATTATCAATCCTCTAATTATAGCATTTATGTAGTATTGATTGCTGGAAAAGGTACATCTATGGAAAGAGAATATGAATTTGCAAGTAGTGTTTCTGAAAAAGATTTAATAAAACCATCAATAGTTGGAAAAAAAGCTGGCGAAAAAGCTGTAAAAAGACTTAAACCAAGAAAAATTAAAACTTCTAAAATTCCAGTTATTTTTTCTCCTAGAGTTGCTAATAGCTTTTTAAGATATTTATCAAGTTCTATAAATGGAAATTCTATTGCTAGAGGTACGAGTTTTTTAAAAAAAAAATTAAATAAAAAAATATTTTCAGAAAATATTAATATAGTTGATAACCCTTTAAAAAAAGGTGGTTTGCAATCTAAACCATTTGATGGTGAAGGTTTAGAAACTAAAAAAACAGAAATTGTAAAAAATGGTGAATTAAAAACATGGATTTTAGATTTATCTACCGCTAAACAATTAAAATTAAAATCAACTGGACATGCATCAAGAGGCATATCTAGCCCTCCTTCACCAAATCCAACTAACCTTTATTTTGAACCAGGAAATATTTCAAAAAAAAATTTAATTGGTAATATTAAAAAAGGTATCTATTTAACAGAATTAATGGGGTCAAGTGTTAATTTAATAAACGGTGATTACAGTAGAGGTGGCTCAGGATTTTGGATAGATAAAGGTGAAATAACATATCCTATAAACGAAATAACAATTGCAGACAATCTTAATGAAATGTTTAAAAGAATTATTTTAGCTGATGATCTTGAATTTAAACAAGGATTAAATTCACCAACTATGCTTATTGAAAATATGACAGTAGCTGGATAATATTTATGCAAATTAAAAGCGAAAAAAGTATTAAACTCATTAAAAGATTAATAAAAGAACATGTAAGACCTTATTTTGGCAAATTATTACTTGCTGCACTATGTATGGCTGTAGTTTCAGCAGCAACTGCTACTAATGCTTGGTTAATGCAGCCTGTTTTAGATGAAGTTTTCTTAAATAAAAATGCTCAATTACTGCTTCTAGTACCAATTGCAGTTATGACAATAGCGATAGTTAAAGGAGTAGCGTCATATGGCGAATCTATCTTTATGGAATACTCGGGAGAAAGAATTATTTCAGATGTAAGATACAGATTATTCTCTCATTTAATGAATGCAGATTTAAATTTTTTTCATAACACCTCATCAGGAAAATTAATATCACGATTTACTTATGATGTAGGATTATTAAGAGCTTCAGTATCTACAGCACTTACAGGAATTGCTAAAGATACTATGACATTAACTTTTTTAGTTGCATTAATGTTTTATCAAGATTGGTTTCTAGCAATTATTGCTTTTTTTGTTTTTCCAGCTGCAGTACTGCCAATACTTTATATTGGAAGAAAAATAAGAAAAATTTCAACATCTACACAACATGAAATCGGATCTTTTGCTAGCCTTCTTAGTCAAATTTTTCAAAGCGCTAGATATGTTAAAGCATATACAATGCAAAAATATGAAAAAAAGAGAGCAAAAAAAATTGTTGAAGACTTATTTAATTTAATATACAAATCTGTAAGAGTTAGATCAAGAACTCGTCCTATTTTAGAATCTCTTGGAGGAATTGCTATAGCATTAGTAATTTTTTATGGTGGTTCAAAAGTAATAAGTGGAACTACAACTCCAGGTACATTTTTTTCATTTATAACTGCTCTTTTAATGGCATATCAGCCATTAAAAAGATTAGCAAATTTTAATGTAAATATACAAGATGGCTTAGCTGCTGCTGATAGAATTTTTCAACTACTTGATCAAAAACCTGAAATATCTGACAAACCTAATTCAAAAAAATACATACATAAAAAAGGTGAAATAGAATTTAAAAAAGTCAGGTTTTCATATGGTTCTAAATCATCTCATGCATTAAATAATATTAATTTAAAAATTCCTGGAGGAAAAACTGTAGCCTTAGTAGGAAAAACAGGGGCAGGTAAATCTACTATTCTTAATTTAATTCCAAGATTTTATGATACACAAAAAGGCTTAATTTTAGTTGATAAAAAAGATATAAAAAATTACAAAATACAAAGTTTAAGAGAAAAAATAGCTTTAGTTAGTCAAGAAGTAACTTTGTTTGATGATACTATACGCGCTAATATAGCTTATGGAAATCCAAATTGTTCAGAAAAACAATTAATAGAAGCAGCAAAAAAAGCTGATGCACATGAATTTATAATTTCTTTTAAAAACGGATATAGATCTATAGTTGGAGAACATGGAATACAATTATCAGGAGGTCAAAGACAAAAAATAGCAATTGCTAGAGCTATTTTAAAAGATGCCCCAATTTTATTGTTAGATGAAGCTACTGCATCATTGGATTCAAATTCAGAAAAAGATATACAAAAAAGTTTAAAAAAATTAATGAGAAATAAAACTACCTTAGTTATAGCTCATAGACTCTCAACAATCTTAGATGCTAATTTAATTTATGTTATTGATAATGGAAAAGTATTAGAAAAAGGGAATCATAAAGCCTTAATGAAAAATAAAGGCCTATATTCAAAATTATATAAACTTCAATTTGCTGGCCAAAAAAGTTCAACAAATAAAATCGTAAATTTAAAAGATTATATAGACAAAAAAATTTAGTTTATAAGTGTTTAGCTATAAAAAAATTCTTAGAACAAAATTAGCATATAGTTTTATATGCTGGATAGCTTCAAAATATATAAAATTTGTATCATTAACTTTAAAATGGAAGTATTTAAATAAAAAACATGCTGATACACTTTGGAAAAATAATGAAAATTTTATTTTATGCTTTTGGCATGGAAGATTATTAATGATGCCATTATCATGGAAAAAAGAAAAAAAAATAAATATGTTAATTAGTGAACATCCAGATGGGCAATTAATTTCAAAAACTGTTAAATATTTTGGTATTAATACTATTCACGGTTCAACGTCTAAAGGGGGAACTAAAGCAATTAGAAATATTATTGAAAGTTTAAAATCAGGTCAATCAGTAGGAATTACTCCAGATGGACCAAGAGGACCAAAAATGAAAATAAATTCTGCAATAATAAAAATTGCCAGCTTAACAGGTTTTAAAATTCTTCCTTTATCATGTTCAGTAAAAAATAAATTCTTTTTAAAAAGTTGGGATAAATTCTTAGTTGCTTTACCATTTGGAAAAGGATGTTTTGCTTGGGGCGAACCATTAAAAATAAAGAAAAAAATTACTAAAGAAGAGGACTTAAAATTATCTAATAAATTAGAAAAAATTCTTTTAAAATTAACTAAAGAAGCAGATCATTACTGTAATTAAAATATAAAATTTACATTGTTACAAAAATTTTTAATATTATTTAAATCAGGCTATCCAAATTTTTGGAAAAAAAATAATAATATATTTGGAAAGATTATTATTATTTTTTTATTACCTCTAAGTTTTTTATATTTAATTATTTCTAAAGTTATCAAAAAAAATAAAAAAAAAGTTGGTATACCTGTTATTTGTGTTGGTAATATAAATGCTGGAGGATCTGGCAAGACACCTTTTGTAATATATTTAACTAATTTATTAAAAAAAAAAATAAACATTCATATCGTTACTAGGGGTTACTTAGGTAAATTAAATGGGCCAATAAAAGTAGATAAAAATAAACACACTTTTAAAGATGTGGGAGATGAAGCATTAATCCTTTCTCAATCAGCAACAACATGGGTATCGAAAAATAAATATGAAGGAGCTCTTATGGCCACTTTAGATGGTGCTGATTTAATTATACTTGATGATGGTTTACAAAATAATTCTCTTTATCAAGATTTAAAAATTATGATTGTTGATGGTGGCTTTGGATTTGGTAATGAATTAATTTTACCAGCAGGGCCTTTAAGAGAATCTATTAATTCAGGATTAAAAAAATCAGATGTATTAATTTTATTTAACAAAGATGAAAATAATATAAAAGAAAAAATAAAAAAAAAAATTCCTGTTTTTCATATCAATTCTGAAATAAACAAATACGAAAAAGTAAAAAATAAAAAAATAATAGGTTTTTCTGGTATAGGAAGACCTGAAAAATTTCTAGATTCTTTACGCAAAAAAAAATTAAATATTATAAAATTTTTCCCTTTCCCAGATCATTATAATTTTAGTAAAGAAAAAATTAATTACTTAATAAATTATGCAAAAAAAAACAATTCAA
>Ga0310344_10002899_pt1 | contig 12861 bp, 10 predicted proteins | sample HC15DNA20200_MG_FD_203801 | JGI IMG/M metagenome (GOLD analysis project Ga0310344, IMG submission 203801) | Marine microbial communities from station ALOHA, North Pacific Subtropical Gyre - HC15-DNA-20-200_MG | ecosystem: Environmental > Aquatic > Marine > Oceanic | place: Pacific Ocean: North... | reverse complement strand
GTGCTTTTGCCGTCGACGAGTGCTGACTTGAGGTTGGCGATCTGTGCGTCGGTCAATACGGCGATGGTAAACTTGCCAGCCACTTTCGAGCCGAGGCAGGCAGCCTTGGCTTCGTTACCACCCTGTGTGCCCGTGCTGTCCAGCATGGCCGCAACATAGGTTGCCCCAGCAGGCGTGGTAGCCATGAGGCTTTCGAGATTGTTGGGGAGGCGTCCTTCGAGGACCGTGAATTGACGCACGGTGTTCTCGACCGAAGCGATCGAGTTGGTCGCGACACCCTTGGCGGCCTGGAAATCAAGACCGTCGAGTGACGTCAATGCAGCTCCGCCAATGATCGCCAAGATGGCGACGACGACCAGAAGTTCCAGGAGCGTGAAGCCTCGTCGTTGTACTGGTGCAGAAAATGTTGTCTGAGTCCTCATTGTCTCTCTTCCTCAACTAATTCTTTTCGGGACGGTCACTTCACAGAGGGGAGAGAACACGTCAGACGCCAAGCCCGCGTCTGTTCTTGCCTTGTGATGGTGTGGGGTGAGCTCCAGGTTCTCAGTGGCCACTGACACAGTGGTCGGTGTGGCTGTTCATTCCCGTTGCTGGACAGCCACCATTGACATTGAGATTCAATCTCAGTAATAAATTGAAACAACTTCGGGAGGCATTGGCAAGCGCCGTTCCGAGGTTTCTGGAATTTTGTTCGTTGGAGTTGTACTGGCGTCAGTGTGTCTCCGGGAACCTTCAGCAGACTCGTCATCTTTGAGGGGTGTCGAGGGTTGGCGTTGGAGTGGCTTGATGTTGGATGATCAATTCGATGGAGCGGCCAGGGAAAGTGGTTCTGGAGAACCCGGTAGCGATCCGAAACGCAACCAACCTGCAGTTATCAACAGCGAAGAATTGCTCGGGGGTTCCAAGGAACTCTGGATTCGGCACCATGACGAGGTGTACCGATTGCGGCTCACACGAAATGGTCGCCTGATCCTCACGAAGTAGCTCGTGAACCGGTCACCGAAGACCGGACCGATCGACGGCCTTTGACTCATCGGTGTCTCGGTGTGGTCTGGCCGCGTGGCACTTGGTCTCAACCGCCTGTAGTATGGTCGGCATCTGGCAGTTGGTACCGGGGCCGGGAGACCCGAGATGACGACGCGCGACGAGATCAAGGCGAGGATCGAGCAGGACGGAATCGAGTTCCTGCTGGTCCAGTTCGTCGACCTCAACGGGACCGCCAAGGTCAAGATGGTGCCGGCCAGTGAACTCGACGCCTGCATCGACAGTGGTGCCGGCTTTGCCGGGGCTGCTCTTTGGGGACTGGGCCAGGGGCCCCATGATCACGACATGCTGGCCCGGGTCGACCTGGACAGCTACACCCCTTTGCCGTGGAAACCCAACACGGCGAGATTGGCGGGCAACCTCTACGTCGACGACGAGCCCCATCCGTACTGTGCCCGGACCAACATGGTGCGGGTTCTCGATGCTGCTCGCCAGCAGGGTTACGTGTTCAACATCGGGATGGAGCCCGAGCATTTCCTGGTCACCCGCAACGAGGATGGTTCGATTTCTCCGTGGGATCCGGGCGGTGTCGATCACCTCGAGAAGCCCTGCTACGACTTTCGCTCGATGGCTCCGGCGATGGACTACCTGCAGGAACTGACCAGTTCGCTCAATGCCCTGGATTGGGGCGTCTACCAGACCGACCATGAGGACGGCAACGGTCAGTACGAGGTCAATTTTGATTACCAGGACGCGCTGACCACCGCGGACAGGATCACGTTCTTCAAGATGGCCACCTCGCAGATTGCCGCCAAATACGGGGCGATCGCCACGCACATGCCCAAGCCGTTCGCCGATCGCACGGGCAGTGGGTTGCACGTGCACTTCCATGTTGCCGATGCCGAGACCGGTGGAAACCTGTTCCTGGACGAATCGGATGCCCGCGGGCTGGGACTCTCGCAGTTCGCCTACCACTTCCTGGGCGGCGTGCTGGCCCATGCTCCGGCGCTGGTGGCTGTCACCTGCCCGACGGTCAACTGCTACAAGCGGTTGAAGCTGGGCTCGGGCCTGCAGGGAAGCCGTTCCGGCTTCACCTGGACCCCGGCCTTCATCAGCTACGGCGACAACAATCGCACACAGATGATCCGCACCGCCGGACCGGGCCACGTCGAGGATCGGACGGTCTCGGCTGGATGCAATCCGTATCTCGGACTGGCCGCCTACCTGGCGGCCGGACTCGACGGAGTCGAGAACCAGATCGATCCCGGGGAACCCAACCTGGGGAACCTCTACGAGAAAACCCTGGATGAGATCAGCGAGGCGGGGATCAGCATCCTCCCCCAGTCGCTTGGGGAATCCCTGGCCGCGTTGAAGAACGACGCAGTGGTCCAGGGGGGGCTGGGCGTGATCGCCGACGAATTCATCGATGTCAAGACCCGCGAACTCGAGACCAGCGAACAGCAGGTCACTTCGTGGGAGATCGACCGCTACTTGACGTTGTTCTAGCGCGGAATCGGAGACGAGGCATACAGGGATGGAACGGTTTCCGTGGGTGACCGGGGCCAGCAGGGAAGGGAAGACGGCGTGTCGGTGATGATTCCGTGTCCGCACTGCGAGCGGCGTCCAGCGGGCGAATTCCACTTCGGTGGCCCGGTTCGGGAACGGCCCGAGCCGGATGCGTTGACCGACGAGTGGATCGCCTACACTTACGACCAGCCCAATCGACGGGCGGTCCAGTGGGAGTGGTGGTTCCACCGTGCGGCCTGCCGACAGTGGTTCCTGGTCCGCCGCGACACCCGGACCAACCAGGTCCTGGAATCCGCGATGCCCGGTGAGGTGGCAACCGGAACTCACGACGGTGAGGCCGGTAATGAGTAGCCAGGAGGGCCCCTGCACGTTCACCTTTGACGGCCGGTCGATCACCGCTGCTCCCGGCCAGACGATTGCCGGCGCGCTGCACCAGGCAGGTGTGCACGTGGTGTCACGGAGCTTCAAGTACCACCGGGCCCGCGGGCTGTTCTGCGCGACGGGCCGTTGTCCCAACTGCCTGTGCACGGTTGACGGCGATCCCAACGTGAGGACGTGTGTCACGCCGGCCAAGCCGGACATGGCCGTTCGCAGTCAGAATGCGTGGCCGGGGCTGAAGTGGGACGTGCTGTCGATTTTCGATCGGCTGCACCGGTTCATGCCGGTCGGTTTCTATTACCGGGTCATGCACAAGCCGCGGTTCCTCTGGCCCGTGTTTGAGGCAATCGTCCGCCGGATCGCCGGACTGGGACGTGTCGACCGGCAATTCGGCGGCCGACGACGTTACGACCGCCAGACGTTGCACAGTGACGTGGTCGTGATCGGCGGAGGCTGGGCGGGAATGCACGCCGCGATTGAAGCCTCGCGTGGTGGTTGCGATGTGACGCTGGTGGACGACCGTGAGGAACTGGGCGGACACGCCTTGTTTGATCCGGTTTCGTGGGTGGAACGCGAGGCCGAATTCCTGTCCACGGTTCAGGCGGTTCTGGATGATCCCCGGATCCGGGTGTTGAACAGAGCGACGGCGTTTGGCTGTTACGAGGACCGACTGGTGGCTGTCCAGGCCGGAGATCGGATGATCCGACTGCGGGCCGGCCAGGTTGTTGTTGCCACCGGAGGGTGGGAGAAACCGCTGGTCTTCCCGGGCAACGATCGTCCCGGCGTGATGTTGGCCAGCGGCGTCCAGCAGATGCTGTGGCGGGACGGATGCCAGTTTCCCGGTGACGCGGTTGTCGTGACCGACAATGCGAGCGGCTACCACGCGGCCCGTGCCCTGAAGGCGATGGGCACTCGGGTTGTGGCTGTGGTGGACCACAACGAGACCCCGGCTGCCGATCCCGGTGACCTGCCGGTCCGGACGGGGCAGACCATCCATTCTGTGAGCGGCAGACGCCATGTCACGTCGGCCGTTGTCGGGCCGCTGGATGATGCGGCGGCTTCGAGCGAGTCGATTCGCTGTCGCTGGGTTGTCCAGGCCGTCGGATTTACCACAGCCTCCGGGTTGCTGGCTCAGGCCGGTTGCCGATTGGTTCACGACGAGTCGCGTGACCTGTTCCGCGTCGAGCACTTTGCCGACGGCTTCCGTGCTGCGGGTGCGGTGAATGGGACCTTCGACATCGACGCGTGTGCCCGTGAGGGACGGCTGGCCGGAGAAGTGGCGGCGGCCGGGGAGGGGGGCGGGGCCATTGACATAACGCCTTCGGAGACTTCGCCGCCGGTGCGGCGACCTCCACAGGGAAAGAAGGCGTTTGTCTGCTTGTGCGAGGACGTGACCGAAAAGGACCTGTTCGATGCGGTTGCCGAGGGGTTCTCGAACATTGAAACGCTGAAGCGATACTCCACCGTCTGCATGGGGCCCTGCCAGGGCAAGATGTGCCAGGCCGGTTCCATTGACGCGTGTGCCCGGGCCAATGGGAAGACTGTGGCCGAGACCGGTCGGACGACAGCCCGTCCGCCCGATCAGCCGGTGCCCCTGGGAGTGTTGGCCGGGCGAGCTCCGCATCGGCACCTGGTACGACGGACGGCATTGCACGACTGGCACACCGAAGCCGGTGCGGTGTTCCTGGATTCGGGAGCCTGGAAACGGCCCGAGTCATACGGCGATCCGTCAGCCGAATACCAGGTGGTGCGCGAGGGGGTTGGTCTGATCGACGTGTCGACTCTCGGCAAGCTCGAGCTGCGGGGGCGCGACGTGGCCGAGTTTCTCGAATTCGTCTACCCGAACCGTTTCGCAAAGTTGAAGGTCGGCCGGGTGAGATATGGAGTGGTCTGTGACGAAGCGGGAATCATTCTTGATGACGGTACGATCGCTCGCCTGGAAGACGACCGCTGGTTTCTGACAACCACCACCGGCAACGCCGATGGGGTCGATAGCTGGTTTCGCTGGTGGCTGGCCACCCGGCCCGATTGGGACGTTCGGCTGACGAATGTCAGTGGAGCGACGGCGGCGATGAACCTGGCGGGGCCGATGAGCCGGCAGGTGCTGTCCGCAGTGTGTGACGGTGACCTGTCGACCGAGGCGGTGCCGTATCTTGCCGCATCGCAGCTGACCGTTGCCGGCGTGCCGGCGATCGTTTTGCGGATCGGGTTCGTGGGCGAACTGGGATATGAGATCCACGTGCCCAGCCACCTGGCCGAGCACGTCTGGCGGGAATTGATGGCCGCCGGCGCCGAGTCCGGGATCCGACCTTTCGGCATCGAAGCCCAGCGACGCCTGCGGCTCGACAAGCAGCATCTGCTGGCCGGGCAGGACACCGACGCGCTGTCGAATCCGTTTGATGCCGGTTTGCCGTGGATCGTCAAGCTCGACAAGCCCGACTTTGTTGGTCGGAGTGCATTGCAGAGGGCCCAGGGACGTGAACGGGGCCAGCAACTGGTCGGTTTTCGGCTCGAGGGGGATCGGGTGCCGGAGGAACCGTCACTGGTGCTCGTTGACGGGCGGCTCGAAGGTCGTGTTACCAGTGCTCGTTATTCGCCGGTGGTCGGGGCAACCGTCGGGCTGGCGTGGGTGCCGGCCGAGTCGGCCGAGAACGGTCAGCAGATCACCATCCAACTGGACGGACAACTGGTCCATGCCGTGGTTCAACGTGAACCGTTTTACGATCCCGAGGGGGCTCGGCTGAAAAGCTGAGCGACTGCAGGACCATTCGAGATGATCTCATCCACATCAGTTCCGACAGCCCGCGGCCCGCTGGTTGCCTGGCACCGACGCGCCGGCGGGCGGATGGAGACGGTCGGCGGCTGGGAAATCTGTGTGAGTCATCCGGCCGAAGAGGATCCGTCCGCTGACACCGGCAACCTGTTGCTGGACTGGTCTCACCGGTCGGTGACCGAACTCGGAGGGCCGAGGGTCGGCGAGCTGGTCAAGGGGCTGGTCGGCTCAGATGTGGCGGTCCGGCGGATGGCGGCTGGTCGCGCGGGGATCATCTGCCGGTTGACACCGGCCCGGGCGATCATCTTTGGCGACCCCGGTCCCGAGGTGCTCGGCGATCCGGCGGTGGTCGATGTGACCGGCGGCTGGGCGACGATCGTGCTGTCCGGCCCGGATGCGGTCAACATTCTCTCGCTGCTCACCACTGCGGATCTTCGCACTCGCGCGATGCCGGTGGCTGCCGTCCGGCAAGGTCCGATCGCCGGCATCAACACGCTGCTGTGCCATTTTGCCGGGCATTGGGAATTGCACGCCTGCCCCGATTCGATTGTGTCGCTCTGGGAAGCCCTGCTCGACGAGGGCCAGGCTTATGGGCTCCAGGTCGCCGGTGCTGAACGTCTGGGCGAAGTGGTGACGGTTGGCGGTGGTGGTGAGGAGGGGCAGTCGTGACGGATCGGATGTGGCGAGATCACGACCTGCAGGACGCCTACGATGTCGTCATCATCGGAGGCGGCGTTCACGGACTGGCAACGGCCTACTACCTGGCCCAGCAGGGCGTGACCAACGTTGCAGTGCTCGAGGCCCGCTACGTGGGGTTTGGAGGGTCTGGCCGTAACACCGCCATCGTTCGTTCCAACTACCGCACACCCGAGGGCATCGCGTTCTACGATCACTCGGTCAAGCTCTACGAGAAGCTGGCCGGTGAACTCGACTACAACATCATGTTTTCTCAGCGGGGACACCTGACGCTGGCACACACCGAACGGGGTGTCAGCGGTCTTCGTGAACGGGCTCTGACCAACCAGCTCTGTGGGGTCAACTCACGGCTGATCTTTCCGGACGAAATTCGCGAGCACGTTCCCGACATGCAACTGGAAGGGTCGCTGCGATATCCGGTCATGGCCGCACTGTACCACCCGCCCGGTGGAATCATCCGGCACGACGCAGTCGTGTGGGCCTACGCCCGGGGTGCCGATGCGGGAGGAGTGCACGTGCACCAGTTGACCGAGGTGACCGACCTGGAGGTGACTGACGGGGCGATCAGTGGAGTGGTGACAAACCGGGGCCGGATCAAGGCCGGTGCCGTGGTCAACGCGACGGCCGGTTACGCCAGTACGATCGCCGCGATGGCCGGGCGGCAGATCCCGCTCGAGACTCACCCGCTGCAGGCGTTGGTCACCGAGCCGCTGAAACCGTGGCTGCATTCGGTGATTGTCAGCTCGACGCTCCACGTCTACGTCTCGCAGACGGATCGGGGCGAACTGGTGATCGGAGCGGAGGTCGACGACTACGCCAGTTACTCGTTGCGAGGCACACTGCCATTCGCAGAGAGTGCCGCGACACACCTGCTGGAACTGTTCCCGTTCCTGGCCAATGTCCGGATGCTCCGGCAGTGGGCCGGGCTGTGCGACATGACCCCCGATTACTCGCCGATCATCGGTGAGGATCCGTTAGTCAAGGGGCTGTTCATGACCGTCGGTTGGGGAACCTACGGCTTCAAGGCCGGGCCTGCTTCGGGGCACCTTTTGGCCGAGATGATCGCCAGCGGCCGCACGCCGGAACGGCTGGAGCCGTTTTCTCCGGGCCGGTTTGCCGAGGATCGTCTTGTGGGCGAGAAGGCGGCGGCCAGCGTGTCGCACTAGCGGGCCTACAGCGTCCACCCCTTGCGGTATTCTCGTTTGACGATGGCAGCGGCTTCGGGGCAGTCCACGGCCTGGGCGGCGGCGGCATCCCAGGTGATCTTCTTCTGGCCGAGCCGGTACGAGAGGTTGCCCAGGTGACCGCACTCGGACAGCAGGGCCCCGTAACGGAAGTTGCAGGTGGTGTTGGTGTTGCCGCTGCGAATCGCCTGCAGAAACTCGTTGTGGTGTCCCACCGAGTCGGTGATCGTTGGCTTGACCGGCTTGGCTTCTTTTCCGGCAGCCATGAACAGCTTGCGGGTCGTGTAGTCGGCCAGGACACGGCCGTCGGATCCTTCGAAGAGCACCGCTGAGCCCTTGCCGTACGATTCGGCTCCCTTGGGCTTCAATCCTCCGTGGTACCACGTGATATGGACGGCCGGCCGGTCTTCGGTGGCATCGAAGTGGTAATCGACCTTCATCTTGTTTGGGCACTGGTTGTCGCCGTTGTGGCCCTTCTGGCCGGTGGCGTGAACGCGGCTGGGGTACTTCAGTCCCAGGGACCAGTACGGCAGGTCCATGTAGTGGCAGACGAAGTCGGCGAGTTGTCCGCCACCGAAGTCCCACCAGTAGCGCCAGTTGAAGTGGAAGTGCGAGGTGTGGAAGGGGCGGGCTGGTGCGGGGCCGAGCCACCGATCGTAGTTGACGTGCTTGGGCGGAGTGCCTTGCTTGACGCGTTGCCCGACGCGGACACCGCCGCCCTGCCAGACGTGCACTCGCCGGACTTCGCCGATCACACCGCCCTGGACCATCTCGACCACGCGACGATAGTTGTTCAGCGGGTGGTTGTGGATCTGGTTGCCCATCTGTGTGACCGCCTTCCGTTCGGCGGTCAACCGTGAGATCACGCGGGCCTCGTGGATCGAGTGTGTCAGCGGCTTTTCGCAGTAGACGGCCAGGCCGCGTTTCAGTGCTGCGACAACCGGGATGGCGTGCATGTGGTCGGGCGTGCTGACGACGACTCCGTCGAGATCCTTGACGTCAAAGACACGTCGGTAGTCGTCGGTGGTCTTGGCCTTGGGATGTTTGGCAGCGGCGGCGTCCAGTCGCTGGGCGTCGATGTCGCACAGCACGACGATGTTCTCTCCGCTGACGCCTGCCAGGTTGGAGCCTCCACGTCCGGCCACCCCGATCACGGCCAGGTTGAGTTTTTCGTTGGCACTGCGTTTCTCGGCGGCTTCGGCGGCGGTCCAGTTGCCGGCCAGCGGCAGGGTTGTGCCTGCGGCAACGGCGGCCTGGAGGAAGTCACGGCGGGAATGGTTGTGCTTGTGGCGCGAGGTCATGGGGAACTCCGAGTGCAAAAGAAGGCTGGAGCCATTCGACCCGATTGCGTGTCGAGATGCAATGGCCCGTCTCAGGCCGGTTCGCCCACGGCGGCTTCCAGTTCGCTCAGCAACTGGTCGAGACGGAAGGGTTTGTAGAGCACGGCCTTCAGGCTGCCCGCCTGGCGGGCCTGGACGATCGAGTGTGACGGATCGTAGCCGAAGCCGGTCATCAGGATCACAGGCACCGAGTCGTTGATTTCGCGGAGCTGGCAAAAGCACTCGTAGCCGGTCATGTCAGCAAGCCGGATGTCGGCCACCACGGTGTCATAGTGGAACTGGCGAAGCATCAGGCAGGCCGACTCGCCGTTGTGAGCCGTTTCGACATCGCAGCCGAATCGCTCGAGCAGTTCATGAGCGGCGCGGCGAATCGTGTCGTCTCCATCGACAAACAGCACGCGCTTGTCTCGAAGCCGTGGCCGTTGCTGGCGTCCCGGAGGCGGAAGATGGCTGCGGCGCGGAGCAATCGACTCGCCCACCTCATGCACCAGTTGCTTGATCTCCCGGGTGTGTTCCAGGATCTGGTTGAGTCGTTCACAGACGTCGGGTTCGTGTCCGATGTAGCGTTCGAGTACCCAGGCGGCGTCGTTGAGGATCACGTCGACGGGTCCGGCGACTTCCCGAAGGATCCGTTCGGTGCTTTCCGAGACCGTCGTCGCCTTTTCGGCCACGAGCAATTCCAGCGTGTTGAGGGCGACGGAGAGTTCCCGGCTGAAGAGTTCCAGGAACTGCAGGTCGTCTTCTGAGAACGCACCGGGCTTGGGACTCTCGACATTGAACGTCCCGAGGATCTCGTCGTGCAGCATCAGCGGCACGGTCAGAGAACTGCGGGCATCGGGCGCTCCAGCCAGGTACAGGGGATCACTCTCGGTGTCCTCGCACAGGTAGCTCTTTCCGGTAGCCGCGACAAACCCGGTCACGCCGTTTCCATCGGGACGCGCAAACAGCTTGCGATTGGCCGCGTCGTCTCTCATGCCGATCGCCAGCAACGGCAGCAGTTCCAGCGTCTCCCGTTCGGTCAGTCGGATCTCGAGGTTCTCGTATTCGAGCAGGTCACGAGTGAAGTGTGAGATCTTGGCTTTGAGCAGCTCGATGCGATCCTCGACGGTCATCTCGAGGATCTCTTGCGGCATCAGGTCTCCGAGTTCGAGCCCGGCCTGGTGGATTGCGTGGAGCTTTTCCTGCTGTTGGACCTGTGAGGAGACATCACGAACAAGGGCGATCAGGGAGCGAACGTCACCGCCGTCGGAATCGGTCTCACCGTCCAACAGCGGTGTGACATGCACGTCGTAGAACCGCTTCTCATCGAGCTTCAGTGTGCTGCGTGCCGGTTCGCCCCGGCCGATGGCGGTGTGGAACGGGCAGAGGTCCGGACCGAGGATCTCCGGCGAACCCAGCAGGTCGTAGAAGCCACGGCCGACGGGCAGTTCATCGCTCTGCGAGAGCACGCGGAGTCGATCGTTGCACCAGGTGATTTCGAGCGAGGGGTCGAGGACGGCCACACCGGCCGGCAACTGTTCTAGCACCTCGCTCAGTGCCATTTGCGACACGGCACTCTGCTCCGCGTGATCCGAAGAATCGCGGGATTATAGGAGCGTCCCTCGTGATGCGGCAACAGGATCTGCCGCGGAATTCGCGGTCGCGTTGGTTTTGCCGTGGGGCCGTCGTCTAGACACCGGAGCGGATGAACAACTCGTCGCCGTCCTCGACGACGTAGTCCTTTCCCTCGATGTGCCACAGCCCGGCCGCCTTGACCTCTTTCTCGCCACCCAGTTCCAGCAGCTTGTCACACGGAGTCACCTCCGCACGGATGAATCCTCGGGCGAGGTCCGAGTGGATCGAGTCGGCCGCATCGACAGCGGTCAAGCCGCGACGGAGCAGCCAGGCGTGGACCTCTTTCTCGGCACAGGTGTAGAAGGTGATCAGGTCGGCGGTTCGCAGGATCGCCTGCATCAGTTCGTGGCGACAGCTGCCGGTGAGACCAAGTTCGGAGGCCATTTCGGTGCGGTCGGCGTCGTCGAGTGCTTCGAGTTCCAGTTCGAGTCCGACGGCGGCGACCATCACCTTGTGGCCGGCCTCCTCCAGGGCTGCGGTGATGTCGGGTTTCGGGTCGGGTTCGGCGGTGTTGATCAGGATCAGGCGTTGCTTGAGTGTCAGCAGAGAGAACGAGCGAGTGATCCGTTCCTGGGTTTCATTCAGTTCGACCCCGTCCAGGTTGAGATCACGTTCCAGGGCTTCGGACAGCGGTCTCAACGCTTCGAGCTCGGCCTGCAATTCGTCCCGATCGGGACGTGGCTTGGTGGCATCGACTTCGAGCCGGCTGACTCGGTTCGAGACGATCTGCAGGTCCGCCAGGGCCAGTTCTTCCGAGAACCGATCGACTTCCTCGATCGCCTCGGCACCGTTGAAGGCACCGACAACCTGGACCAGTGCCTGGGCCTCGCGGATCACTCCCAGGCGTTGCGTGTTGACGTCCTGCTGTCTCGGGTCGAGGCCCGGAGTGTCAAACAGTTCGATCCGGGCAGGGACTTCCTTACCGGGCCGATAGTGCTCGACCAGGGCGTCGAAGCGGGCGTCGGCGACCGTGGCCAGGCCGACTTGTCCGCTGTGGGCCTTGGAAGGATCGGGGGCGGTTCCGGTCAGCAATTCGAAGACGGTGCTCTTGCCGCCGCCCTGGAATCCGACGAGTCCGGTTTTCATGGGCATGTCCCGGTCACGGGCCTGATCGAAGGATCAAAAAAAGGACTCTCCACCGATTGCGGGGAAGGCGTCACGGTAGTGGTCGATGCGAGGGGTTTCGGAGTCGTCCTCGAAGAGAATGCCGACGATGTCGAAGCGGGCCGGACACTCGAGAAGGTCGTGTTGTTTGAGGTAACTGAGGGCCAGGCGTGTCAGTTGGCGTTGTTTGGCCGGCGTGATCGATTCCAACGGGGATCCCGCTCGCTCACTGCGTCGGGTCTTGACCTCGACAAAGACCAGCATCTCGCCGTCACGGCAGACAAGGTCGATTTCGCCTCTCCGCGTTCGGTGTCGGCGTTCGACGACCGTCATCCCGGTTCCGACGAGGAACCTCTCGGCCAACTTCTCACCATCCTCACCCAGACGCGTGTGGTGCCGGTTTGTCATCGGACCTCTCCATTGGTCCTCGATCCCCTGCCGGCTCGAAGCACTCCCTGTTCGAGAAAACGACCGGCAAACAAATTGGAATGCCGGATTCCTGGTGTGGCTGGTCGGGAATCCCCCCCAGGGAAACCCGGCCTCCTCGATCGCTACTCCTCACCCTCGGGTGAAGTTTCGTCGTCACCGGCATCCTCGCCGGTTTCGGCTGACTCTTCGGCTGCCACGGGTGTTTCGTCGATGATGGGCTCTTCTTCGGGAGCCGCGGTCCCAGGCACGACGACGCGGCGTTCGGCCAGTCTTGTCTTCTTGCCGACGCGGTCTCGCAGGAAGAACAGCTTGGCGCGACGGGTCTTTCCGTGTCGCTTGATCTCGAGCTTGGCGATCTTGGGCGAATGGACTGGGAATGTCCGCTCGACACCCTCGCCAGCGACGATGCGGCGAACCGTGAATGTCTCACGGGTGCCACCTCCGCGGCGGGAAATCACCACACCGGTGAACACCTGCACGCGTTCCTTGTCGCCTTCGAGAATTCTGGTGTGCACGTCGACGGTGTCGCCCACATCGAACTGCAACGGATCCTCTCGCAAGCTCGAAGTCTCGGCGTGCGTGAGCAATTCCTGCCTGGACGTCATCGGTTCAATCCCGTCATCTGGAGTAGGGTTTCAGTTGGGTCGGCCGTCGAACCGGTGTCGGCTGACAGCAGGTCGGGTCGTCGCTCGGTGGTTCGTTGCACGCTCTGTTCGTGCCGCCAACGAGCGATCTCTTCATGGTTGCCCGATAGCAATACGTCGGGAACGGCCATCCCGCGATACTCGCGGGGCCGCGTGTACTGAGGATGTTCCAGCAGGCCCGACTCGGC
>Ga0310344_10002898_pt1 | contig 12862 bp, 12 predicted proteins | sample HC15DNA20200_MG_FD_203801 | JGI IMG/M metagenome (GOLD analysis project Ga0310344, IMG submission 203801) | Marine microbial communities from station ALOHA, North Pacific Subtropical Gyre - HC15-DNA-20-200_MG | ecosystem: Environmental > Aquatic > Marine > Oceanic | place: Pacific Ocean: North... | reverse complement strand
TGATTCGAACAGAGAAAACAACTGATAACACAGCCTTAATCGCAGGCGGCACAGAAGCCAATTAGGTCAAATCTGTGGGATTCAATAGTAAAACCCTTATCACGTGCCGCTTGAATCACAGAGCCAATCCCAGCTTCGAACTCCTCAGAAACATAAAAATCCTCTACCCGTCCACACGAACTACATACCAAGTGATGATGATGGCTAGTCAATGACTCATGCAACTCAAAACGAGTATGCTCATCAGTTGATTCAACCCGGCGCGCTACCCCAACTTCCACTAGCTCACTCAAGTTCCGATAAACCGAACTCTGAGCCAACTCCGGATCAGATGAGAGTACCTCAGGCAGACTTAACGGTCGATCTGCATTCACTAAGACGTCAACCACTTGCCAACGTGAACCGCTGTTACGCAGACCAGCTTCCTTCAGACGAGCAACAACTGCAGTGCGAATCTCCCGTTGAGGTATCGGTGCCATAACTCAAGCCTACGTCATCAGGTTGGAGCACCGTCTCCAAAATTACCAAAGTGATTTCTCACTAACGCATTCCGCGATTCTGACAGACTGATCACCAGCGTTGCTCGGGTCAGATACTCGAATTTGACCATTCCAGTATCCGGTCCGGAATACGGCCGCTGATCTTCAACAATCTCGGCCTCCACCCTGAGTACACCACACAAATAATTTGGAATAAGAAATTTTGTTGGCAGAATCTAGATTCCCGCTGGCCATTCCCATACATGGCGCAGCTCACACTTGCCCCAATAGCGAAACCAGAAACAAATAAACTACTGACAAGTTAATGTCTGAACTTAGTATCAGTAATTAGATGGACATCGAGATGCAACGTTACGGATTGTGGGTGAAGTCACAAAAAAGTGAGTTTCTAGCTGCAGTTCTGGCCAAGTCAGAATATGACGGAGAAACATTCCCAGAGAAGATTTCTCGAATAAACACTCCAAGTGTCCCTTGCAAGTATCCATACAGGTGGTCTGTCCGTTACTAGATTCACTACGCTTGGCAGGCGTGGAAACACCTATTTGGATTCCGTCGACTCACCAATCGAGCAACTCGCAAATTTCGGCATTTGCGGCTGCATCGGGAATAGGCCTCGACGAACTGCACGAGTGGTCCACAAACGAACCAGAGAAGTTCTGGAAGCTTGCCTGGAATTTCTGTGAGCTCCTCGGAGACCCAGGCGACGGCCCTGTAATTGCACATGCAGAGCACCCTGCCGATACTAGATTTTTTCCAAAGGCAAAAATCAACTATGCCGAAAACCTGCTGCGGCGTAATGACAATAGACCTGCCTTGTTATTCTTTGGCGAAGACGGAACAACCGAAGCGATTTCCTGGTCCGATTTACGCCTCCTTGTCTCCCGAATACAACAGGCGCTTCAAAATAACGGTGTTACCGCAGGAGATCGAGTCGCAGCCTGGCTTCCGAACGTGCCAGAGACCTACGCCATAATGCTCGCAACTGCGTCTATCGGCGCGATTTTTTCATCGGCGTCTCCAGACTTTGGTAGCGCAAGCGTCCTTGACCGATTTGGGCAAATAAAGCCAAAGGTGCTCTTCGCTACCGACAGCTACTTCTACGACGGTCAAACTTACGATGTCACTTCCAAACTTTGTGAGGTCACAGAAGGCTTACCTTCTGTACGTAGCCTAGTTGTCGTCCCGGGCTTCCAAAAAAGTCCTACAGGTTTGCTACCCAAGGGCTCAGTCACCTTCGACAACTTCCTAGACCCTTACCCACCAGCAACACTCGAATTCGAACCATTCCCTTTCGATCATCCTCTCTATATCCTCTACTCTTCGGGTACCACTGGTGTTCCCAAGTGCATCATTCATCGAGCAGGCGGGCTGTTACTAAAGCACCAAGTTGAATACAGGTTGCACTGTGATGTTCGGCCTAGTGATCGGGTATTTTACTTCACGACTACCGGCTGGATGATGTGGAATTGGCTAGCAGCTGGGCTAGCCGCCGAAGCAACTCTTGTGCTCTACGATGGCTCACCCTTCTATCCAAGTCCAGAACGATTGTTCGATCTAGTGGATACTGCCGAAATAGGATTGTTAGGAGTATCCGCCAAGTTCGTTGACGCAGTAGCGAAGTCAGGTCTACGACCAGTGGAGTCCCACGATCTTTCGACATTACGTACCATCTGTTCAACAGGGAGCCCATTAAGCCCCACAAGCTTCTCTCACATCTACGCCGATTGGAAAACTGATGTTCACTTGGCATCAATCTCTGGCGGGACTGACCTGTGTGGCTGCTTGATCGGCGGAAACCCCACACTTCCAGTGCATGCTGGGCAAATCCAGGGGCCGATACTGGGGCAAGCCATCAATGTTTTCGATGACCAAGGCAAGCCTGTCCCGACAGGCGAGCAAGGCGAACTGGTGTGTACAGAGCCTTTTCCATCTATGCCGATCGGTTTCTGGAATGACCCAGATGGCAAAAGGTACCGAAATACCTACTTTGAGCGTTTTCCGGGAGTCTGGCATCAAGGAGATTTTGCAGAAAAAACACTTCAAGGTGGGTTTGTCATCCACGGAAGATCGGATGCCACTTTAAATCCCGGTGGAATTCGCATAGGCACATCCGAGATCTATCGACAAGTCGAAAGTCTCGATGAGGTAATCGAAAGTCTCGTCATTGGTCAATCCTGGGATGACGACATACGAGTTGTACTGTTTGTCGTACTTCGACCAGGGGTGACCCTTGACAACGAGCTAAAAAAGAAAATCTGCTCGACCATTCGGAGTGGAGCATCTCCACGCCATGTCCCTACATTCGTTTTGCCAGTCCCTGATCTTCCGCGAACCCGATCTGGCAAACTGGTGGAACTAGCTGTGCGGAATGTGGTGGAGGGTCGTCAGGTTTTGAATCTTGAAGCCCTCTCTAACCCTGAGGCGTTAGAAGCTTTCCGTAACTTCCCGGAGCTTTCCGAGAAAGCACCTAGTCCTACTCCAGAGACTCAGGGCGATAAATAGGGACTCGGGCGACTTTAAGGTGGGCTATCTCATTCAAAGAAACCACACTTCGTTCACCAGTTGACGCCGCAAGCACACGATTGACTGATGTGTAGATCGCCTCATAGAACAGAATTCGGTCAATTCCAAGTAAATGGGCCATGTAGGCGCCGATAGTGCCACCATGGCAAACCGCCACAATCTTTTGACCAGGGTGAGCACTAATTATTCGTTCCACAGAAGAGACGACCTCCCGAGAAAAACTTTCTGCCTCGGGGATGGCAGTATTAGATCTCAACTCCACCCAGCGCTGATCTCTCTTTGCCTTTAGCTCCTCGACTGGGATGTACTGCGCTTCACCAGCATCGTATTCATTCAGACCTTCTTCAACTCGAACATCCGCACCGAGCGGCCCAGCAATTATTTCGGCAGTCTGACGAGCTCGGATACACTGGCTGGTGTAAATCAAATTCACTACTTCGGCGGGTGGGAATCCTGAATATTTACTAGCCAGCCAGCTGGCGAGAGCTTCAGCTTGCTCGCGACCTAAATCTGATAACCAGGGATCCGCCTTCTCCCCCGTCATAGAGTTGTCCACCCTAACTGGGAGAGCATGTCGGACTAATAAGAGCTCCATTGCCGCCGGAGACTAGCCAATGGTGACAGGGAGACTACGTTCGGCACATGAAAATCGACGGCGCTCTCAGTAACATAAACTCCACTTTGTCCTCAACCGGCCTAACAGGAATTGGGAAAGTAGCTAAACGCCTTGAAGCTGACGGCTACGCCGGAGGTTGGACCGCCGAGACTAATCAAGATCCATTTTTGCCGCACATGTTGGCCGCCGAACATACCAAAAAGCTCGAACTAGGTACCTCTATTGCAGTGGCATTCGCTCGAAATCCTATGGTCTTGGCCCAGATTGGGCACGATCTGCAACGCTTCAGCGATGGCCGTTTTATCATGGGTCTCGGCACTCAAATACGACCTCACATCACTAAACGTTTCTCGATGGAATGGTCCAAGCCTGCCGCTCGAATGCGCGAGTTCGTATGTGCGATGCAGACTATTTGGGATTGCTGGAACCAAGGTTCCAAACTGTCCTTTCGTGGAGACTTCTACACCCACACGTTAATGACTCCTTTCTTCAATCCTGGACCAAACGAGTGTGGACCACCGCGTGTTTTTATCTCTGCAGTCGGCCCTCTCATGTCAGAAGTAGCTGGAGAGGTCTGCGACGGGATTATCTGCCATGCCTTCTCAACCGAGCGCTACCTCCGAGAAATAACCCTTCCTCATATAAGATCTGGCCTCACAAGATCTGGCCGCTCCCTAGAAAACTTTGAGATTATCGGACCTGGTTTTGTTGTTACAGGAGCAGACGAGGCATCTATGGCACAAGCTGCCATAGGGGTCCGCCAACAGATCGCGTTCTATGCCTCTACACCTGCCTACCGGGGGGTCTTGGAACTCCACGGTTGGGAAGGCCTACATGACGAACTTAACTCAATGTCAAAACGGGGAGAATGGCAAGCCATGAGCCACCTCATCGATGATGAGATGCTGAACACTTTTGCTGTGGTGGCTGAACCAGACCAAGTCGCCAACAGAATTCAGAGCAGATACGGCGACTGCGTGGACAGGATGCTCTTTTACACTTTTATCAACGATCACAACTCCGATGTTTGGCCCCAAATTGTCGATGCACTCAAGACATGAAAGCCAACACATCTCTTCAGCAAGCAGAGATATATCGGTTGTCGGCAGATATGGACGTTAGGTTGGAACCATGAATCAGACTAGTGAATTTACGTGGACGGAGTTGTTGCCACTTCTCGATGATCCCTATACAAATACTGAATTCCGACTCCTTTCGACTGAAGGCATACGGAAAGTCCAAGGGCCATCTGGTTACAGTTTCCTAGAAATTGATGATGAAGCCATCCGCCTTCTAACAGCCACGGCCATGCATGACATTTCGCATCTTTTACGGACCACCCACCTTGAACAGTTGGCAGCAATATTGAATGATCCGGAAGCCTCCCCAAACGACCACTTCGTCGCACAAGAACTTCTTCATAATGCAAATATCGCTGCGGGAGGTGTCCTACCCTCCTGCCAAGACACAGGAACTGCCATTATCGCAGCCAAAAAAGGGCAGCAGATCCTGACAGCTGGTGACGACCGAAAAGCTATCTCACATGGCGTGTACGACACCTTCAAAACTTCCAACCTACGGTATTCCCAGCTTGCACCTATTGACATGTTCACCGAAGAGAACACGGAAACGAACCTGCCAGCGCAAATTGAAATTGAAGCTGTACCGGGAGAGGCTTACAAATTTCTTTTTATGGCCAAGGGGGGAGGTTCGGCCAACAAAAGTTATTTATTCCAGGAAACCACCGCCTTATTAACTCCTGAACGGCTTTCCACATTTTTGGACGAAAAGTTGCGCATGCTGGGGACAGCCGCTTGCCCGCCTTATCACTTAGCAGTTGTCATTGGCGGAACCTCAGCCGAATTCAATCTGAAAGTAGCGAAATATGCATCAGCACACTACCTCGATTATCTACCCACCACTGGAAGCGAAAAAGGTCATGCCTTTCGAGATCTTGAGTGGGAAGAAAGAGTTCTTGCCCTGACCCGTCAGTTCGGTATTGGCGCTCAATTTGGTGGCAAGTATTTCTGCCATGACGTCCGAGTTGTTCGCCTACCTCGTCACGGGGCCTCTAACCCAGTGGGAATTGCGGTCTCCTGCTCAGCAGATCGCCAGGCACTTGGAAAAATCACAGCTGAAGGTGTATTTCTTGAACAACTTGAGGAAGATCCAGCCCGTTTTCTCCCGGATATCACAAAAGAAGAGTTATCAAGCGAAGTGATACCGGTCAACCTAGACCAACCTATGGAAAGTATTTGTGCCGAGCTGGCGAAGTACTCTGTAAAAACCCGGCTATCTCTTAGCGGAACACTCGTCGTGGCTCGAGATCTGGTTCATGCCAGGATTGATGCACTGCTCGATTCAGGTGGACAAATGCCAACCTATCTACGCGACCATCCCGTTTATTATGCAGGACCGGCTAAAACCCCTGAGGGTTATCCGTCCGGTTCGTTTGGTCCGACGACCGCCGGGCGTATGGACACCTACGTGGAAAAATTCCAGGCCGCTGGAGGGAGCCTGATCATGCTTGCCAAAGGAAACCGCTCCCGACAGGTTACTGAGGCATGTGCCCGCCACGGGGGCTTCTATCTAGGTTCGATTGGAGGCCCAGCCGCCCGTCTTGCCCTTGATTCTATCCGAAGAGTCGAGGTAATCGAATATCCAGAACTTGGCATGGAAGCAGTCTGGCGTATAGAGGTTGAAAACTTCCCCGCCTTTATAATCGTAGATGACAAAGGCAATGACTTCTTCGATGAAGTCATCACACCGGTAGCTCTGGGCTAACAGCCGACTTATCGATTACACAAGGGTTGTGCACCAGTTAGACAGAAAAATACCGATTTGTTCTGGACTGTCTTCTGGCAAAAAATGAGAACCGGCTACAGTCACTTCGATCTGGTTTGGCCAAGTTCTACAAAAATCGCGCTGGGCGCCGGTGAGAATCGCCCCGGGGTCTCCATTTATAAACAGTTTCGGTATCGGTGACTCTGCCAAAAACTCGGCGTAATCAGACACAATCTTTACGACATCGGAAGGCTCTCCAGCAATGGGGATCTGGCGTGGCCAAGTTAACGTTGGCCGTCTATCCTCACCCGGCTCCAAGAACGGTCGCCGATATTCATCGTGTTCTTCATCCGTCAGATCACGCAAAATCGCTCCGGGTAATACTCCCTCGACAAATAAGTTCTTCTCAAGAACCATTTCTTCACCTGCAGCAGAACGAAACCCGTGAAAAATACCTCGAGCATTCTCAGGCCATTCATCCCAGGAATCAAGCGGCCTAACAATTGCCTCCATGTAACAAATTCCCTTAACCCAATCAGAATGCTGGCGCGCCCAATCAAAGCCCAATGCAGAACCCCAGTCGTGAACCACTAGCACCACGCCGCTAGTAACTTGAAGCTTGTCAAGGAGGGAAAAGAGATAGTCCCGATGCTCTACATATGTGTATGAAGAAGGGCCGGAATCATCGAGTTTTTCAGAGTCACCCTGCCCAAGCAGGTCTGGGGCAATGCATCGCATCGACTGCGCAACATGGGGAATTACATTTCGCCACAAGTAAGACGAAGTCGGATTGCCATGCAGGAAGACAATAGGGTCACCCTCTCCCTCTTCGACGTACGCCATCTGTTTACCATTAATGTCACAAAAACTTTTGTTGAATAGAGCCATTTACTAATCGTGACACGCCCGGCGACTCAAGTGCCATCCCGGCGGACCGGTACGACAATCGGGCCAGAATTGTCGCTTATAACTTTTACTTTGGCACCATAATAACGATCAACCACTTCTTCGGTAAGAACTTCTCCAGCACAACCGGATACAACAACCTCACCAGCATTCAACATAACTAACCAATCGGCATATTGGCCAGCAAGAGTAAGGTCATGCATGGTTGCGAGGACGGTGAGATTGCGTTCAGCACGCAGTCGATCAACAAGTTCGAGCATCTCTTGCTGATACCCCACATCAAGAGCAGTAGTCGGTTCGTCAAGAAGTAAGACCCGCGATTCTTGAGCTAGGGCCCGAGCTATCACAATACGTTGCCTCTCCCCACCCGAAAGAGAATCGACAGCCCGATTGACTAACTGCATCGCGTCGAGATCGCGTAGGGCTTTCTCCACAGCTATGAAATCGGATCGTTTCTCTGACTCAAAAAAACCTAAATGAGCTGTACGACCTAATAAGACATAGTCCACAACTTTCATTCCCGGTGGTATCACGGGATCTTGCGTTACCAAAGCCACCATTCGGGCCAATTCACGTCTAGGCATCCCTGCAACCGGATGGTCACCTAGGTCAATCCGCCCACTCGCCGCTACCAATCCTCCTATCGCTCGTAAAAGAGTGCTCTTACCAGCGCCATTCGGGCCAACAACAGCGAACCACCCGCCTGGAGGCACTATCAAGTCAACACCCCGGAGCGCCTTAAAGTCCCCAAAAGTCACAAAGACGCCATGGCAAATAATCCCGGTCATTTGGAATTCCTAGAGGTACGGAGCACGATGACGAAAAAGGGTGCACCAAGAAATGCTGTGATCACACCAATCGGCATCTCGGCTGGCTCTAAAGCCATACGCGCAAAGAGATCTGCAGCTACCAAGAACGAGCCACCAAATAGCACGCTTAGTGGCAAAATCACCCGGTAACTCGAACCAAACAGCAACCGAACGGCATGTGGAACAATTATTCCAACGAAACCGATCAAACCCGATACTGAAACAGCTGCAGCCGTTCCGAGAGAAGCGGCTATAACTAGTACCAAACGTACCCGCCGCACATCGAGACCAAGAGCGCCGGCTTCATCATCGCCAACACTTAAAACATCTATACGGCGACGCGCTGCGAGGATGACGAGGATACATACAACCGTGTAAGGGGCCAAAAGCTTGACTTCATCCCAACCAGCCGTGCGTAGCTGTCCCAGCACGAAAAAGTAAACTTGACGAATAGTTTCAGATTGTCGCTGCTGGACGAAAGTTTGTAGTGCTGTAAAAAAACTAGCAACCGCTACGCCTGCCAGAACCAAACTGATTATGCGGTCCTGACTACCGCGAGTGCTGCCAACAAGGTAAGTCGTCACAACTGCTACAAGCGCCCCCACAAAAGCAAACATTGGAACCGGGTCAAGCATCCCAATTCCATCGCCAAAACCAGATGCGATTGCCACAGTGGCTCCAAAACCAGCGCCAGCCGCCACACCCAGTAAATATGGATCAGCAAGCGGGTTACGAAAAACCCCCTGATACGCACCTCCAGCGGTTGCGAGCATGGCACCGACCAGCAAGCCCAATACGACTCTCGGTAATCGAATCTCCCATACGATCGCTGTTCGAGTATCTCCAAGTCCCGATTCCGTATCGACAAGTGGTAGCCGATCTGCGAGTTCAACAAGTACATCCCAGACACCGATCGATGCCGGGCCAAAAACGAGACCTGCTAACCCCACAATCACGACAGCTAAGACACCGGATAGTAAACACCATGGGTTAAGCCCCGCCGGACTCATTGAAGCATCATTCTCGTCATCAGCTATCGGAGCCATACCAATGCACTATTTCATCCTCGCTAACCGGAGGCTTCTTCCACGGCCTCTTTGACCATCGCCACAAAGTCGACAATGCGCGGCCCCCACCTGCCAGCAGTCTCATCCAACGGAAAAACACGACCCATCTGTACCGCAGACATCGTGCCCCATCCAGGACGTGCAGCTACCGTCTCGACCGACTCACCCCACTCAGCGTCTGCCAAAAACACCAAGTCGGGATCAGTATCAATTACATACTCGGGCGACAACTGTGGATAATTAGATCCACCAAACTGGAGTGCGGCATCAGCAATATTCTCCAGACCCAGGAGACCGTAAAGTTGACCAATAAACGTTTCCGAAGTCGCCGAGTACAGCGTGGAGTCCACTTCATGGAAGTATGTCATACCGGCACCTGGAAGCCCCTCGGCGAGTACTAACAACTCAGCGGAGATTGACCGATTTAGCTCTGCTGCCTCGTCAATATGGCCAGTGGCGTCCCCCAGCTCGACGATCTGCGCGTAAGTGTCGTCGATCGTAGACGGGGGATTCTGCATCAGCACCTTTAACCCCAGCGCCTCCAAACCAGTAATCAGATCACCCGGGTCATAGGAAATCACTACTAAATCCGGCTCATAACCCGCGATCGCCTCCAAATTCGGTGCGAAACCCGACAGATTCGAAACTGGCGCCTCTGTGGGATACGTCGACTGATCATCAACGGCAAGCACCTGGTCACCAGCGCCAATTGCAAAAAGAATCTCTGTCGCTGTAGGTGACAGGGACACGATGGCCGTCGGAAACTCCCGGGTAGCTGCTGCCACCGTCATGGAATCAACATCGCTGCCAAAACGACCCGAGGTTGATTCGTTACTGCCACAACTCGCAATAACAAGAATGAACGACAAAGCCAGTAGATGAGCGAACCCGCTCAGAACAGCGGAAGTACACCGGGACATAAGTTCTCCTATCTGCCGAAGTGCAAGCGCAGACAGGAAACCCCATCCGCAGACCGCTCTTCCTCGAGAGTTGTTGTCTACGCCCCGCTGCCGGTCGACCTGGCTCATTCCTGCACCGCCGAAACTCGGAGAAACAAGAACATACAGTTGCGGGACAGCACCGGATTCTCACCGGCTTCGCCGTACCGCGGGGTTAAGGCAGGATACCCCCTTCCACTTAAGGTCCGACAAAACTAGACCACGCTGATCCGGTGTTAGTGATTAGGCTTTACGGCGACATTGGGGCGAAGTCGCACAAATAACTGATACAGAACGACGAACAGTCGTAGATCACATACATGTCGACAAAGGGACAGAAGCTGAACTGAACCTGACAAGCCATAGATCTTTGAAAAACACTTACTCGCAGTTGCTAAACGACTAGCTGTGCAGGATGGTGCTAACACGCTCGGTTAGTTCAGGTCGGCTAATCAACAAGCCCGGCACCACTGGATGGCTTTTGTTGAACACTAAATCTGACCCGTCTACACCCATGGCGTCCAAACCAACTGCACGGGCAACCGCTACAGGAGCGCACGCGTCCCACTCATAGAGACCACTAGGATGAATATAAACGTCGGCGATTCCCGATACCACAGCCATTGCTTTAACCCCGGCAGACCCAAATGCGTGAACTTCACCTCCAATCGCATTGGCTACATTCTCGGCATAGCCCCATTGAGAACGACTGGTAACAACTACCGGTCTTTCACGGAGGGATTGACCAGATATCGGACTTTGGAGAGTCCCGTATAGCCCACCACCTGCGGGTAGCGCTACGGCTCCTGCAACCGGCTCACCATCTACCACAAGCGCAACATGAACAGCCCACTCAACACTCTCAGGTCTCGAATAGTCTTGAGTTCCATCGAGAGGATCGATAATCCAAATCCGGTTTGCATTCAGCCGACTTCCATCATCGACTCCTTCCTCCGAAAGAACGGCATCACCAGGTCGCATAGCAAGAAGACATTCCACCAGATAGTTATGAGCGGTTCTGTCGCCGAGAGACTTCAACTCTCTTCCCGGCACCCCTTCGGAGAATGCCTTATTGCGAAGAGCTAGAAGTAAATCACCTGCCCGACTGGCAACTAAACCAGCCAAGAAATGATCATCGTCTAAACCAATAGAAAAATCCATCACCACAAGTACCGACCCTAACCCTGCTACTTCAGCACTCAGGCCACCCTGTTCAGGTACTGTTATGGCAAAACAATCCGCTGGATTTATCCTGCCAATCAGGGAGTACCTACGTATGTCATATGGGCGCATCATTGGCTGGGCAACACACCTGCCAGACGAGGTATTGACCAATCACGATCTCGCGCGAATGGTTGATACCTCAGACGAATGGATACAAGAACGCTCAGGTATCAAAACTCGACACATCGGCGGCACAGTAACCGAGATGTCCACCAAAGCAGGCCAATCAGCCATCACGGCTGCTGGTCTCATCCCAGAAGACATTGACCTACTCCTCTTGGCCACGACTACTTCTGATCAACAATTCCCAGCTAGCGCTTCGGTAGTACAAGAAAAGTTGGGTCTGAGCTGTGGTGCCATCGACATCAACGCAGCTTGCTCAGGATTTGTGTACGGGATAGTCACTGCAATGCAATATGTCAACGGGGGACTCGACCACGTTTTAGTCATCGGTTCCGACGCTCTATCAGGAATCACTAACTGGCAAGATCGAAGTAGTTGTGTGCTATTCGGGGATGGCGCGGGTGCTGTGGTAATCGAAAAGAGCGGAAACAACCCTTCTCTTCTTGGGTGGGATCTAATGTCCGACGGCTCAGCATCTGAGATTCTTTACTGTGAACATGGCGGCAAGATAGTTATGAACGGTCCCGAGGTCTTTCGTAGGGCCGTTCTCGCAATGGAAACTGCCGCCCGACGATCGATTGAACGTGCTGGGGTCACTACAGATGAAATCGCCCTAGTCGTTCCCCACCAAGCAAACCTTCGTATCATCGAAGCAGCCTTCAAGCGGTTGGATCTTCCAATGACGAAAGCGGCCTTAGTCCTCGAACGGACAGGGAATACCTCGGCTGCTTCAATCCCCTTAGCGATGGTTGACGCCATTGAAGCTGGTCGTCTTCACCAAGATGAACTTCTTCTGTTGGTCGGATTCGGTGCAGGAATGTCATCTGCAGCAGCCGTTCTACGTTGGGACCCACTCAAATACTAAATGATCCCGTGGCAGCCGATTACTGAGGTTGCCGCAGTAGATACCGGATACTCTCGGTAGGTGCTAACTGCTTCAGGCCTGAGCCAATCGTTTGGGCCGCGTACTCTTTTTACAGGAGTGACCCTGAAATTGGACTCAGGGAGAAGAACCGCTCTTATCGGCGGTAACGGATCAGGAAAAACAACTCTTCTCGAAATACTAGCTGGCCTACGAATACCAGAAGAAGGGCAGGTTCATTGTCCCAAGAATTTTCGTATTGGCTACCTTCCTCAAGAACTTCCAGGAGCTACTGGTCGGACGGTGATAAAGCAAGTGATGCTAGGTGCCGGAGCGGAAACTGAGCTAATAGATGAAATCAAATTACTGATAGAGCGTCTAAAAGAATCTTCAGGAGAGGAGACCAATCAGCTGCTCCGAGCCTACGGTGAAGCCCAATCCCGATTCGAACAACTTGGTGGCTATGCCATCGAAGCCGAGGCACACCGAATCCTTGCGGGCCTTGGTTTC
>Ga0310344_10002897_pt1 | contig 12864 bp, 11 predicted proteins | sample HC15DNA20200_MG_FD_203801 | JGI IMG/M metagenome (GOLD analysis project Ga0310344, IMG submission 203801) | Marine microbial communities from station ALOHA, North Pacific Subtropical Gyre - HC15-DNA-20-200_MG | ecosystem: Environmental > Aquatic > Marine > Oceanic | place: Pacific Ocean: North... | reverse complement strand
CGGTTAACAGATCAAAAAAGTAACAGTAGGGAATAGACTGACGATGTTCCGAGGTGCAAGTACTCTCAACATGGACCAGAAGGGTCGCTTCGCGGTGCCGGCGAAGTATCGCGAGGAACTGACGGAACGATGTGCGGGACAGTTCATCTTGACTGTGAATGTGATCAATACGGGCGATCGCTGCCTGTGGCTCTATCCACAGGACGAATGGGATGACGTCGAGCGAAAAGTCGTTCAGTTACCGAGTTTTGACGCACGGGCGCAGGCATTAAAACGTCTGTTGATCGGCTATGCCACGGATTGTGATCTTTCCAGTGCCGGGCGGGTGCGCGTTTCGGCGCCACTGCGCGAATTTGCCGGCCTTCAGAAGCGTATCGTTCTTATTGGTCAGGGCAATAAATTTGAGATATGGGATGAAGCGGTCTGGCAAACGCGATTGCCGGATTGGTTATCGCAGCCCGAGGACCGACAGCTTTCAATCGAACTTGAGTCACTTTCCCTGTAGGTGACTGAACGGCCCATGTCAGCCAGCGGGCACGTGCCGGTGATGACCAAGGAAGTCGTGCAGGCGCTCAATATTCGGACCGACGGTATTTATGTCGACGCGACCTTTGGTCGAGGCGGTCACACCAGAGCGATTCTGAGCCGACTGGGCCCCAGCGGTCGAGTTCTTGCCATCGACCGGGACCCTGATGCCTGTCAGTACGCTATGCAGTATTGCGCCACTGAAAACCGGCTCACGTTTGTACACGCTCCGTTCTCGGATTTGTACGAGATCGTTCAATCCCGCAGGCTCGACCGACGAGTGACAGGGGTTGTCTTAGATCTGGGTGTTTCTTCTCCACAGTTGGATGAGAGTGAGCGCGGTTTCAGTTTCATGGGGGACGGCCCACTGGATATGCGTATGGATCCTTCGCGGGGGCAGCCGGCCGCACAGTGGCTGAAGGACGTCAAAGAGACTGAGCTCTACCGGGTCTTGCGCGACCTGGGCGAAGAGCGGTTTGCCCGGCGGGTTGCGCGTGCCGTGATCCAGGCCCGCGGCGAACGGCCACTGACCCGCACCTCTGAACTGGCACAACTGGTCTCACGTACAGTACCGAGCAGGGAGCCCGGAAAACATCCCGCCACTCGGACTTTCCAGGCCGTCAGGATGAAGGTCAACGGGGAGCTTGAGCAGTTGCAGTCCGTGTTGCCTCAGGCTTTGGACGTCCTAGAGTCGAATGGCCGACTGGTAGTGATCAGCTTCCATTCTCTGGAAGATCATATTGTCAAGCACTTCATGCGCCGGGCCGCCAAAGGCGATTACTACCCTCCGGAACTGCCTGTTACCCACGACCAAATTGTTCCGGAGCTGAGACTGGTCTCCGGCCCCACGCGTCCCGGTGCCTGGGAGGTTCGGAACAATACCAGGGCGCGTAGTGCTGTTCTGAGAACGGCAGAGAAGATCAACGGAGCGAGTCAGTGAGAACGCTCATTCTCGTAGCTCTGGCGGTGACCTGCAGCGCCTTCAGCGTAGTTCTAGTCCGATATGAGAATCGCCAGGTGTATCTGGACGTACGGGCAGCGGAAGTCAAACGGGATCACCTCAACGAAGAGTGGGGCAAATTGCAGCTTGAGTCTGCCACCTGGTCCCTGCACAGCCTGGTTGCGATGGAAGCCCGGCGGGAACTAGAGATGGTGCCTCCGGCGCCCGGCGAAATTATAGTGGTCAGACTGGAGGCCTCCCGTTGACCAGTGCAACACCACCGAAGCTGAAGTTCTATCCCGGACGCCACTGGTTTGTTTTCGCCCTCATGGCCGTAAGTCTGGCACTTCTTGTGTTACGGGCATTCCAGATACAGATTCTTGAGAGCGGTGACCTGCAGCGCCAGGGAGAAATCCGACAATTGAGAACCTACCCGGTCAAGCCCGTCAGAGGCGTGATCGAGGATCGTCAGGGGGAGATACTGGCAGTCAGTACACCGTTGGATGCAATCACGGCGGACCCCGGTGAGCTGAGCAAAGTTCGACAGGACTGGCCGAGGCTTGCCGATGCACTGAATATGCCGGTGAGCCAGATCAGCAGTCGCCTGGATCAATACGCCCAAAAGAAATTTGTCTACCTGCGTCGGCATCTACCGCCCCAGGAAGCCGATCGCATCGAGAAACTGGGTGTCCGTGGAGTAGCGTCGCAACGTGAATACGGACGTTACTACCCGGCCGGCCCAATTACGGGACATATCGTCGGATTCACCGACGTTGATGACCGGGGGCAGGAAGGTGTAGAGCGGGCATTCGACAGCCATCTTTCCGGTGTCGAGGGTTACAAGCGGGTGCTCATTGATGCCCGGCATCGAGTGGTCGGTGATGTCGAAAGCATTCGCCAGGTCCATCACGGCCGTCAGCTGCGCTTGAGTCTGGATCTTCGAATCCAGGCAGCGGCGCGTAAGCACCTGCGGGCCGCAGTGCAGGCACATCGGGCAGCAGGGGGATCTGCCGTGATGCTTGATTCACAGAGCGGAGAAGTGCTGGCTATGGTTAATCTGCCGGATTTTAATCCCAACGACCGGGCAGATCTGACCGGGGAGCGGTTTCGTAACCGCGCTGTAACAGACCTGTTCGAACCGGGCTCAACGATCAAGCCGTTCACCCTGTCCATGGCGCTTGCAAAAGGCGTATTCAGTCCTGACAGCACGGTGATGACCAGTCCCGGCATTCACTATGTTGGCGGCCGGCCAATCCGGGATATACGTGACTTCGGGGAACTCAGCCTTGCGGAACTCCTGATCAATTCGAGCAACGTCGGGACGGCAAAGGTGGCGATGGAGCTGGCGCCGGAAGAGTTGTACAACACACTGAATGCAGTTGGATTTGGACGGTTGACTGGGATAGAACTACCGGGCGAACAATCGGGCAGGTTGCTGAAAAGAAATCGCTGGCGTCCAGTGGATCACGCCTGGCTGTCTTTCGGTTACGGTCTTTCGTCGACCCCGTTGCAACTGGCCCGGGCGTACAGTGTTCTCGCCAACGGGGGAATGCTGGTGCCGGTTACGATCCGGATGCGGGCCGGAGTCGAACCGAAAACCCGTGTCTTGCCGTCAGACGTGGTCCGGGAGATCAACGCTATACTTGAGCGAGTGGTGACCGAAGGCACTGCCAAGCGTGCAGCGGTGCCGCACTACCGCGTTGCCGGAAAGACGGGGACCGTTCACAAGATCGACCCCGCCGGCGGATACCATAAGGACAGATACCAGTCACTGTTCGCCGGTTTCGCCCCGGTGTCTGATCCCCGGCTGGTTCTGGTCGTGCTGATTGATGACCCCAGGGGTGATCAGCACTTCGGCGGCGAAGTAGCAGCCCCGGCCTTTCGTAATATCATGTCGGATGCACTCAGGCTGCATGCCGTGGTGCCGGATGCGCCTGCAGGATCTTCTCGGGCCGTCCATCTTGCTCGTGCGGACTCTGACGCATGACTGGGCAAGACGTACGCTCGGTGCGGGTACTGGGTCAGCTCCTCGAGGGGGTGACAGACGTCGCCAACGCTCAAAATCTAGAGGTCTCCAGTCTGACGCTTGACAGCCGTTCGGTGTCATCTGGCAGTGTGTTTGTCGGATTGCCGGGCGCCAGAGAAGATGGCCGCAGTTACATAGAACAGGCGGTCCAGGCCGGCGCGTCAGCTGTCTTGTATGAGTCCCGGGACTGGCCGGTGCAGGACTACGCTGTACCCTGCTTGCCAGTGGAAAACCTGCGGCAGCACATTGGCCGCATTGCCAGCCGCTTCTATGGAATTCCGTCCCGGCCGCTGTGTGTCATCGGGTTTACAGGCACTAACGGCAAGACGACCTGTGCCGGGTTGCTGGCCCAGGCCCTGAATTTCCTTGGGCGACACAGCGCCTTCATCGGAACGGTCGGGGCCGGTCTGATCGACGACCTTCAGCCGCAGTCGTTGACCACCCCAGATGTCATCAGCCTAAATGCGCATCTTGCACGGTTGCTTAACCAAGGCGCTGACAGTGTCTGCCTGGAAGTTTCGTCTCACGCGCTGGATCAGGGCAGGGTAGACGGAATTGAGTTTGATGCCGCAGTTTTTACCAATCTCAGTCGCGATCATCTTGACTACCATGCCAGCATAGATGATTACGCAGCGACCAAGCTTCTGCTGTTTCGGAGCGGCAGTCTCCGCACGGCTGTGATCAACTCCGATGACCCCTGGGGAGCTGAGTTTGCAGTGGCCGGTCTATCAGCTAAGGTCTGGACCTACGGAGTCAATGCCAATGCTGATGTCTATCTGCGCGGAGCAACTGCGCTGCCTGGCGGATACCAACTCCAACTGTCGTCGCCTTTGGGCGTTGTCGATTTCCGGACGTCATTACTCGGAGAGTTCAATGTCGTCAATACAATCGCAGTGGTCAGTACCCTGCTGGCGCTCGAGTACTCTCCTGACCAGATTGAGCAAGTCATGCCTTTTCTGCGACCCATGCGGGGGCGAATGGAACTGGTAGAGCATCAAAAAGCTGCACCAAAAACGATTGTCGATTTCGCCCATACCCCGGCAGCACTCGAACAGGTGCTGACCGCATCACGCCGCCATGCAGCAGGTGATTTGTGGTGTGTATTTGGCTGCGGCGGTGATCGCGATCCAGGAAAGCGTCCTTTGATGGGAGCAGTGGCACAGCGTCTGGCAGATCATGTGGTGCTGACCAGTGACAACCCGCGCGGTGAGTCGCCCTGGCAGATTCTCGATCAGATCCAGTCCGGCATGAGTACACCACCAAGGACGGTGGTCGTTGACCGGAAGGAGGCAATACGTTTTGCACTAAATAATGCGAGTGATAACGATCTCGTTCTGATCGCAGGAAAGGGTCACGAAACGGAGCAGGTGACAGGTCCAACCGCTGAACCGTTCAGTGACCAGGACACAATCAGGCAACTTCTGGAGGAACATGGGTGATGAATCTACTGACCGCTGCTTCAGCCGTTAATGGCCGCGTTATAGGCGACGATGTTGATTTCGATACGGTTGTTACAGACAGCCGCCAACTCACTGGGGGTGAGTTGTTCGTTGCGTTGAAAGGTGATCGATTTGACGGACACGATTTTGCGCTGCAGGCAAAGGGTTGCGGTGCAGTTGCGGCCATGACGAGCCATGAACTTGACCTCGGCATGCCAACGCTGCTGGTCAGCGATACGACGGCGTCGCTGGGGAAATTGGCTGCACACTGGCGAGGCCAGTTCGAGGTGCCCGTTTTTGCCGTTACCGGGAGCAACGGAAAGACGACTGTACGGCAGATGATCACCATGATTCTCGAGCAGGCCGGTCCAGTTCTCGCGCCTGAGAAGAATTTCAATAATCAGATCGGGATGCCGCTCACCCTGTTGCGGCTTCGAACCGAACACAAATATGTGGTTTTGGAACTTGGCATGAACCATGCGGGGGAGATTGATTACCTGACCCGCATAGCGAGGCCCAGCGTCGCAGTAATTACCAATGCGGCTTCAGCACATCTTGAAGGGCTTCGGGATCTCACTGGAGTGGCACGCGCCAAAGCGGAAATTCTGGGTGGTCTGGAACGCAACAGCACGGTAATGATCAACGCCGACGATCGGTTCGCAGCCTACTGGCTGGCTCGGGCCCGTCATTTCCGAAGCGTTACATTTGGGCTCGATAATCATGCCGACGTGACGGGAGAGGTGACTTCAGTTGACGGCAAAATGCTCGTTGAAATCCGGTTGCCGGATGAAAGGATAGAAGTCAGGCTTGGCCTGTTGGGACGGCACAACGCCCGGAATGCACTGGCGGCAGCAGCAGCGGCCTGGTCTGTTGGCTGCTCGACCGAGCAGATTCGCTGCGGGCTTGAAAATATGAAGCCAGTCCATCGCAGGTTGGAACCTCTCACGGCGCCGTTTGGTGCTCGCCTGATCGACGATACTTACAATGCCAATCCGGCTTCCGTGCAGGCTGCAATAGGTGTGTTGGCCGCTCAATCCGGTTCAAGGGTGCTGGTGCTGGGCGACATGGCTGAACTAGGCAAGAACGCCCGAACCTTTCACCAGGCGGCCGGTCGGCACGCCCGTGAATCCGGAATCGAGCACCTGCTCACAACCGGCGAACTCGCCCGCTCGGCTGCTGAAGAATTCGGATCCAGAGCCAGTCATTTTGAGGAGCAGGGAAGTCTAATCGATGCCCTACGCGAACACCTCGCTCCGGAGTCAACTGTGCTGGTCAAAGGCTCGCTGAGTTCGCACATGGAGAATGTTGTGGATGCGCTGAAACAACCGAGAGCGGTGTAAGTTCTCGTGCTGAAAGCGTTATTCGAGCTTCTGGCTGTCGACTACAGTGGCTTCAACGTCTTTCGCTACCTGACGTTTAGGGCGATCTGCGGGATTCTGACAGCGCTCGTCATGAGTTTCCTGATTGGGCCGATTGTGATCCGTAAACTGAATGATCTCAGGATCAGTGAGACCATTCGCCAGGATGGCCCTGCCCGCCATCTGCCTAAGTCCGGCACACCGACGATGGGCGGCGTGTTGATCCTGGCGGCCACGACCATCGCGACTTTGCTGTGGTCGGATCTTGGAAATCGTTTCGTCTGGATCACTCTGCTGACCTGTATCGCTTTTGGCCTGATCGGCTGGGTGGATGATCGTGGAAAATTGGCCGACGATCACGGTCGGGGCATGAGCAAAGGCCGTAAGTTTGTCTGGCAGAGCATCGTGGGCGTCGCGGCAGCCTGCTGCCTCTACTACTCTGCCCAGAGCCCGGTCGAGAGCCAGCTAATTGTGCCGCTGTTCAAGGAGGTTGCGGTAGACCTGGGAATCGGCTACCTGCTGCTGGCCTGGTTCGTCATCGTCGGAAGCAGTAATGCGGTGAACCTGACTGACGGTCTGGATGGTTTGGCGATACTGCCGAGTGTACTGGTGGCCGGTGGCCTGGGCGTATTTGCTTACCTTACCGGGCACTATGTTTTTTCCGGTTATCTGGGAATACCCTACATCGCCGGTGCCGGCGAACTGCTCGTTTTCTGTTCCGCTTTGATGGGTGCGGGACTCGGGTTCTTGTGGTTCAACACCTACCCTGCGCAGGTGTTTATGGGTGACATTGGTGCTCTGGCTCTGGGTGCTGCGCTCGGAACCGTTGCCGTGGTGGTGCGCCAGGAACTGGTCCTTGCAATCATGGGCGGCATCTTTGTCGTCGAGACTGCGTCGGTGGTGCTCCAGGTGGTGTCATTTCGACTGACAGGACGACGGATCTTCAAGATGGCACCCCTGCATCATCACTACGAACTCAAAGGCTGGGCAGAGCCGAAGATCATTGTGCGTTTCTGGATTATCAGTCTGATTCTGGTTCTCATCGGACTGGCAACACTGAAGGTCCGGTAAGCGTGGCTGCGGAATCGGCTTTGAACACCATCCCTGAACCGTTGCACTGGCGTCGGGCGCTTGTAGTGGGTCTTGGTCAGACAGGCTACTCGTGCGTTCAGTATCTGGATGCGGAGGGCGTCTCAGTCACGGTCATGGACAGCCGGAAATCACCGCCCTATCTTGAAAGACTCTCCCGGGCATTTCCCCACGTTGAACACCGTACCGGATGTCTGGATACGGAACTGGCTACGCAGGCTGAAGTTCTGGTAATGAGTCCCGGGGTATCAGTGCACGAACCTGCGCTGCGAAAAGCGATTGATGCCGGCGTCGAGGTCGTCGGCGATATCGAGTTGTTTGCTCGAGCAAGTATGTCACCGATTATCGCGGTGACCGGGTCAAACGGCAAAAGCACAGTAACAACACTCGTGACCAGGCTGCTGGAAGCAGCAGGTTTGGCTGTCCTGACGGGCGGAAATATCGGCCGGCCGGCCTTAGATCTGCTCCGTAACGAGGTCCCGGACTATTACGTCCTTGAACTGTCCAGTTTTCAGCTGGAGACCACCACCAGTCTGGCTCCGGCTGTGGCGGCAATACTCAATATCACCCCGGATCACATGGATCGTTACGAAGATCTCGCTGAATACACGGCTGCCAAGGCCCGCATCGCCAGGGGGGCCGGAGTGCTTGTGACCGGTCGCAATGAAATGGTACTGGACCAAGACACGATAGATTGTGCCCGAAATCGGACCACTTTCGGACTGGACCGCCCTGCAGCCACAACGGACTACGGCGTACTTTGCCAGGCCGGAGATGAATGGCTCGCCCGTGGAAGCGCACGACTCTTTTCGGCGTCAGATCTTTCGGTTCCCGGCCGACATAACGTTGCAAATGTGCTTGCCGCGTTAGCCATAGCCGAACCAGTTACTGGACCAGTACAAAGCGGTGGCGTCGAGGCAGTCCGCTCCTTCAAGGGGTTGCGGCACCGCTGTGAAGTGGTGCTCGATCGCAGCAGCGTCTTGTGGGTTAACGATTCGAAGGGAACCAATCCCGCAGCCACAGTCGCGGCCCTCCAGGGTATGGGGCGACCCGTGGTCCTGATCGCCGGTGGGCAGTCAAAAGGGGCTGACTTCTCAATCCTGGCCCGGGCGGTCAAGCGATATGCTCGGCAGGTCGTCCTGATCGGTGAGGATCGAGATCGGATCGCTGACAGCCTGGGCCAGAGCGTTCCGGTGACACCTGCAGACAGTCTCCAGGCTGCCGTCTCGCTTGCAGTCACGTGGGCACAGCCTGGGGATGTTGTGCTGTTTTCACCTGCTTGTGCGAGTTTTGACATGTTTGAAGATTACGTGGACCGCGGCGATCAGTTCTGTCGCCTGGTGACGGAGATATTGCAGTGAGCGCAGGTGGTTCTCTTGTACGTACTCTGGCTGATTACCCGACTGAATTAGACAGAGTACTGGTTGTCTCTGTCCTGAGTCTCCTCGGCTTCAGCGCGGTGATGGTTTTCTCAGCCACGCTTGGCACCCACGGTTCTGGATCGAGTACGGTGCCATTGTTCAAGCATCTGTTCAGTATCTGTGTTGGGCTCGCAGTTGCACTATTAGTGTCTATGGTCGATGTCGCTGTCTGGCAGAAGCTCAGCCGTATTCTGCTGCCTATGGGAATAGTGTTGCTGGTGTTACTGCTGGTGCCGGGGGTGGGAAGAGAAGTTAACGGCAGCACACGGTGGTTTGTACTAGGTCCGCTGCAGTTTCAACCGTCGGAGGTGGTAAAAGTGTTCGTGGTTCTGTATCTGGCCCATCACTGTGCCCGCCAGTCAGAGCAGCCCGGCTTGTTCAGGAAGAGGGTAGTCGAGCCGGTATCTGTTTTTGCCGTTGTAGCAACCCTGCTACTCCTACAGCCCGACTATGGCTGTACCGCGGTCATCCTGATTACTGTGCTCGGTATGCTGTTTCTTGCGGGAACACGACTGCTTTATATCGGCGGTGCTTTGCTTACCGGATTACTGGCTCTCGGGGTTCTCGTTCTGGTGTCTCCTTATCGGCTCCAGCGTGTGATCAGTTTTTTGGATCCCTGGGCCGATCCCTATGGATCAGGTTATCAGCTGGTTCAGGCTCTGATCGCCCTGGGTAGTGGCGAATGGCTCGGCGTCGGACTCGGGGCCAGTGTGCAGAAGCTGTTTTACCTGCCTGAGGCCAGTAATGATTTTCTGGTTGCAGTTATCGGAGAGGAACTGGGGCTCGTTGGAATCACGGTTCTGATTATGCTCTACGGCGTCGTTCTGTGGCGTGCCTTTCGGATTGCCGATCGTGTCGGTCGGTGTGGAGGGATATTCGGGGCACGCCTGGTTCAAGGCATCGCGCTGCTGCTCGCCTTACAAGTCATTGTCAACTTCGCCGTTAACCTGGGCGTGGTGCCAACCAAGGGGCTGGCACTGCCCATGATGAGTTATGGCGGAAGCAGCATGCTCGCCTGCGGTATTGCCGTCGGATTACTACTGTCTGTTGACCGCAGTGTTTCGCGAGAGGCGTCTGGGCATTGAAGACTGTAATGGTCATGGCCGGCGGCACAGGGGGTCACGTCTACCCGGCCCTGGCGGTAGCAGAATCCCTCATTCAGTTCGGCATTAAAGTAGTTTGGCTGGGCACGCGTACCGGGCTCGAAGGGCGAGTAGTACCTGCCGCCGGTATAGAGATGGAGTGGATTGAGGTCAAAGGCCTCAGAGGCAGTGGATGGTTAAGGAAACTGTGGCTTCCCCTGATGCTGGGACGGGCCCTCATTCAAGCCCACGCAGCTATCAGGCGGCAGCGGCCGATGGCTCTGCTAGGCATGGGCGGCTTCGTGGCGGGTCCCGGCGGACTGGTTGCCTGGCTGATGCGTCGGCCCATCTTGATTCATGAAGCGAACACCCGGGCCGGTCTTACGAATCGCCTTCTGGCACCGCTCGCAAGGTCTGTGATGTGCGGATTTCCGGCAACGGTCGGGCTTGGTGAACAGGCTGAATGGACCGGAAATCCAGTCCGTGAAGAGTTTCTCGCGTTTCCCACTCCGGCAGAGCATTATGGCCAGCAGGCTGATGAGGTGTTACACGTACTGGTGATCGGCGGAAGCCAGGGTGCGAGAGTCCTGAATCAGGTGTTGCCGTTGGCGATGGCCCGGTTACAACCGGAGCAGCGTCCGAAGCTGGTTCACCAGTGCGGGCGTGGTCGATCCGCTGCACTGGAGGAACAATACCGGCAACTGCAGATGGATGCGGAGGTGCCAGAGTATATCGATGACATGGCAGCCGTCTACCGCAAAGCGGATCTGGTGATCTGCCGGGCCGGGGCCATGACCGTCGCTGAGATCTGTGCGGCCGGTCTTGCTGCACTGCTGGTTCCGTATCCTTACGCTGCAGGTGATCATCAGAAAACCAACGCGGATTACCTGGCATCCAAAGGTGCCGCCATCGCCATGGATGAATCGGATTTTTCTGCTCAGCAGCTCGCCCGGACCGTGGGTGAACTGCAGAATGACCGTGCGCGCTTGCTGTTAATCGGGGAAAAAGCCAGAGCCCTCGCCCGGCTTGATGCCGCGCAAAAGGTGACTGCGCGGTGCCTGGAGGTTGTTGGTGCGTGAATTCGTCCAGCAGATACACTTCGTCGGAATCGGTGGAGTGGGCATGAGCGGTATCGCATCGGTCCTTTTGGATCAGGGATACCGTGTCTCCGGTTCTGATCTTGTAGTTGGTCCGCTTACCCGGCGCTTGGCAGACCGCGGTGCCGTGATAGATGTCGGTCATGAGGCACGGCACATCACGGGCGCTGATGTCGTCGTGGTTTCTACCGCGGTCTCCACCGAGAATGTCGAGGTTGAGGCTGCCCGGAACGCCGGTATACCGGTCATTCCCCGTGCAGAGATGCTCGCCGAACTGATGCGGTTCCGCAGAGGCATAGCTATTGCGGGTACCCATGGCAAGACCACCACGACCAGTCTGATTGCGGGGATCCTGGCAACTGCCGGTCTCGACCCGACATTTCTCGTCGGTGGTGTCGTCAACAGCGTACGGGGATATGCCCGATTGGGTACCGGCGAGTGGCTGATCGCAGAGGCAGATGAGAGTGATGCCTCCTTTCTATGTTTGGATCCCTATCTGGCTGTTGTGACGAATATCGACGCTGATCACCTAGAGAATTTTGACGGAGAATTTGAAAATCTCATCGACGTATTTGTCGAGTTCCTCCAGCGCCTTCCCTTCTATGGCCTGGCCATTCTGTGTGTAGACGATCCGGTGGTACAGAGGATTCGTGCCAGGGTAAATAAGCCCATAGTCACCTACGGAACGCTCGAGGATGCTGAATATCGTGCCACCGATATCCGCCCGGACGGTCCGCGCATGGTCTTCAATGCACACCTGCCCGGCAGGCGCAAATGGACCGTAGATCTGGCTCTAGCGGGCGAACACAATGTTTTGAATGCACTTGCGGCGATCGCGCTCGCGGACAAGATCGGGATCGCCCAACAGCCCATCAGGGATGGTCTCGCGGGTTTCGAGGGTATCGGCCGTCGCTTTGAGATTCTCGGTGAGATTGCGGTCCAGGGTGGGTCGGCTGTGCTTGTAGACGACTATGCTCATCATCCAAGGGAAATCGAGGCCACGTTGGGTGCAGCCCGGGGCTGCTGGCCTGAGCGCCGCCGGGTGGTGGTATTCCAGCCGCACCGCTATTCCCGATTGCACGATCTTTTTGACGAGTTTGCCGACCTGCTGGCTGGCGAAGAGTGTCTGATTGTCACTGAGGTGTATGCGGCAGGTGAGACGCCGGTTGACGGTGTGGACGGAGGGTCGCTGTGTGAGGCAATTCGCAGTCGTGGTGGAAGAGATCCAGTGTTCCTGAGTGACGTACGGGCACTTGCAGCGCAACTGGAAGGCGTCTTGCTGCCTGGCGATGTCGTTCTGACGCTGGGCGCAGGTGACATTGGTCGTGTCGTTCGGGAATGCCTGACTTTCAACCGATCCGTGCCTGAGGGTGGCGGAGAGTGACCCTGGAAGCGATCATGCCATTAGCGACCCTTTTCCCCGGTGTACGCGGTGAAATTCGACAGAACGAACCCATGGCAAAACACACCAGCTGGGGTGCTGGAGGCATTGCGAGCTACTATTTCAAGCCGCAGGATCGTGAGGACCTGGCGCATTTTCTGAGCCTATTACCACTCGAAGTGCCACTGCTATGGGTGGGTCATGGTAGCAACCTTCTGGTCCGGGACGGCGGTTTTCCAGGCGCGGTGGTGTCCTGTCATGGGCAGCTGTCGGGCCTTAAAGTCATAACCGGAGAGCGTTTGTATACCGAATCCGGCGTTGCCTGTGCAAAGGTTGCCCGCTTTAGTACCCGGGAAGGGCTTCGCGGCGCGGAATTTCTCGCCGGGATTCCTGGGACGATCGGTGGTGCTCTGGCGATGAACGCCGGTGCCTTTGGGGGCGAGTGCTGGGATATTGTCCACGGTGTCGAACTCATCGATCGAGACGGACGGGTCAGTCGTCACAAT
>Ga0310344_10002896_pt1 | contig 12864 bp, 15 predicted proteins | sample HC15DNA20200_MG_FD_203801 | JGI IMG/M metagenome (GOLD analysis project Ga0310344, IMG submission 203801) | Marine microbial communities from station ALOHA, North Pacific Subtropical Gyre - HC15-DNA-20-200_MG | ecosystem: Environmental > Aquatic > Marine > Oceanic | place: Pacific Ocean: North... | reverse complement strand
CCTAAAGATAATATGTATAGATCTATTCATACATCTGTTCGCGGGGATAATAATTATCCTATAGAAATTCAAATACGAACAACAGAAATGGATGAATATGCTGAGCATGGTGTGGCAGCTCACTGGAAATATAAAGAAGGATCTGTAGATGATGATACTTTTGATAAGAAAATGATTTGGCTAAGGCAATTATTGGATTGGCAACGAGAAGTACCAGGAGATCAAGAATTTATTGATTCATTTAAAACTGATATTTTCAATGATCAGGTATATGTTTTTACACCAAAAGGAGAAATCAAAGAATTGCCTACTGGATCTACCCCTCTAGATTTCGCATATAGAATACATACTGATATAGGGCATTCATGTATAGGTGCTAAGGTAAATGAGAAATTGGTAGCATTGAATAAACAGCTTAATAATGGAGATATAGTTGATATAGTTACTAGTCCTAGCGAAAAAGGTCCAAATTTAGATTGGTTAAATCCAGATTTAAAATATGTTTTCACATCATCTGCAAAAGAGAAAATCAGGCTTTGGTTTAGAAAATCAGAGAAAGTAGAAAATATCAAAAGAGGTAAATCACTTGTAAATAAAGATATTTCTAAATTAGATTTGGATATGACATTGGAAGGTTTAGTAGAAAATACTAAATATTCTTCTATAGATGATTTGTTAAATGATATAGGAAATGGTTCAATTTCAATTACAGATTTGGTTAAAAATATTTCACTTAGAGATACAAAAACGAAACAAATAACTGAAGACGAATTTGTTGATAACACAACTGATTCAATAAATGTTTTAGGAGTGGGAGATTTGTTAACTCGATTGGCAAAATGTTGCACCCCTATAAAAGGAACGGAAATAATTGGATATATAACTCGAAATAGAGGAGTAACTGTTCATGACAAAAAATGTACAAATATTATAAGTGAGAAAGAAATAGATAGATTTATAAGTGTTTCATGGGGGTTAAATGAAACTTTATATTCTGTTAGAATCTATGTTGAAGCTATTGATCGTGTTGGATTACTTAAGGATATTACTTCTTTACTCTCAGATGAAAGAATCAATATAAGTGGAAGTATGACCGAAAATAAAGACGGCAATAGTTATATCACTTTGAATATATATGTAAAAAGTATGAGTCAGTTGAATTCAGTTTTTACAAAAATTGAAAATATAAAAAGTGTTTTAAATGTTAAAAGATTAAAATAAAGGGGAAATATTGTCATCTAATAAATCAACAAGGGTCTCTAATAGGAGATATGCTGAAAAACAGCCTTTCAGAACAAAAGTTAAAAATTTGATTTCTGAAACAAGGAAGGCTATTTTAGAAGGTAATAAAGAAAAAGCGCAAGAATATGGGAAACAAGCAGTTTCTGCACTAGATAAAGCTAGACAAAAAAATGCATTGCATTCTAATAACACTGCCAGAAAAAAATCAAGATTGTTAAGACAAATCAATCATTTACTTAAGAGTGAATAAGTACATCGGATTGCAAATTTAGAACATATGTGCTATTATTGTACTTATGTCAGATTTGAATGATAAACAAAGTAAAATAATTTCTTTTATTCAGAATTACTATACTGAATATGGTATTTCGCCAACTGTTAGAGAAATACAAAGTGGTTGCAATATTACTTCTACTTCTGTGGTAGATTACAATTTGAAAGCTCTTAAAAATAAAGGTTATTTAGATAAAAGACCCGATATATCGAGAGCAATTAAATTGAATAGTGTAAATGATAATTTTTTGAAAATCCCTATACTTTCATCTATTGCAGCAGGTGAGCCATTAATTGTTAATCCAGATCAAATTGCAACCTCAGATGATTATGACGATTACGTAGAATTGCCAAACAATTTTTCTAATGAAAAAAAATTGTTTGCTTTAAGAGTTAAGGGTGATTCTATGATAGATGCTTTAATAAGTAATAATGATATAGTAATAATGAAACCTGCGGATGAGGCTGGTAATGGAGAAATGGTAGCAGCATGGCTTCCTGCAAATGAAGAAGTGACATTAAAAAGATTTTACTTGAGAAATAATAAAGTAGAATTACACTCTGAAAACCCTAAATATGATCCTATTATAGTAGATCCTAAAAACGTATTAATTAAAGGAAAAGTTGTAGGAGTTATTAGGAAAGTATAGATTTCAAAAGTAATATTAAGTATTATATATTTATTATTACATTTAGGAGTTTTTATGCCTTTTGGTTTAGGCCCAACAGAATTAATAATAATTTTAGGTTTAGCTTTATTGTTATTTGGTGCTAAAAGATTACCTGAAATTGGAAGTTCATTAGGTAATGCCATTAAAGAATTTAGAAAAACTCAAAGTGATGATTCTAATTCTGAGAAAAAATCCATATCTTCTTCTGATAAAAAAGAATAAGTAAATTAGTTTTATTTATTTCCTTTATTTATAATCCAAACTAGCAAAAACCCTATTTCATATAAAAGAATAATAGGTATTGCGACAAGTGTTTGATTAATAGGATCAAATGTAGGTGTTATTATTGCTCCTAAGACGAATGCCACAACCCAAAAATATCTTCTGAATCTTCTAATTTTATTTGAATTAATTATATTAAGCTTTCCTAATATAAACATGATTAAGGGGGTTTGAAATATTAACCCCATCCAAGAAAGTAGTGATATAAGTATGCCAATATAATTCCCTATTCTGATGTAAGGTGTTGCAATGTCTGATCCAAAAGTAATTAAAAATTTTATTGCTGGAGGAAATAATATATATAATCCAAAAATCAAACCTAATGAAAATGTTACATATATAATCGGGATACTTAAATACAAAAATAATTTTTCATTTTTTTTCAATCCTGGGCTAAGAAATAATATGATTTGTAAAAATATAATTGGTGATGCGATCAGCATGCCAGTATATATTGATACTTTTATGGCTACTGAAATATATTCTGTAAGTTCTGTGTATATAGGTTTAGTAGTTTGAAAATAAGTTAAGCCATTAGGGGGGTTTATTAAAAATTCTAATATGTCTTTATGAAATATAAATGTTATTATTCCTGAGATTAATATTGTTATAACACTAATTATTAATCTTTTTCTAAGTTCTAAAACATGATTTGAAAATGTATTTTTTGTGTCAGTTTTGTTCATCTTTGTTTTGATCTTCTTTGTAATTCAGGTCTATTGAATTTTGCAATTCGTGTATCCACCTTCTAGATGATTTAAGAAGATTTCCTATAGATTTTGAAAATTGAACAAGTTTTGATGGCCCTAAAATTATTAAGGCTATAAGTAAAACCCAGATCAATTCCATGCTGCCAATATTGAATAGATTCATTTGTTTTATTTTAAAGTTATATTATTTTTGGTTAACCTTCAATAATGTAATACTTTCAACATGATGAGTATTAGGGAATAAATCAATTGGAGTTATTGACTCTATTTTATACTTTTCTTTATTAAGTATTTCCAAATCTCTAGCTAATGTTTTAGGATCACATGATATATATATTATATTATCTGCAGGATTTGATATTAAATTATTTAATAATTTTTCATGACATCCTTTTCTTGATGGGTCTAATATAACTACATCAATTTTAGATTTAATTTCTCTAATTATATCTTCTGAATTTCCTGTCAAAATTTTGTAATTCGCTATATTTTTGATATTAATATTTGCATCACTCACTGCTGAGTTAGATTGTTCTATCCCTATAACTTTTTCAAAATATTCACTTAGTAAAATTCCAAATGTACCTACGCCAGAGTACGCATCAACTAACAATTTTTTTTTATTATTTTTTATTAAAGATAATATAGTATTTTTCATATTTTCTATTTGATTACTGTTAACCTGAAAAAATGAAGGGGAACTTATTTGAAATTCATATTTTGAAATTTTTTCAGTATAAGTTTTTTGCCCGGTTTTAATTTTTATTTCTGGATTTTTCAATTTTGGTTGAATTAAAAATGAATTTGTATTTTCTGATGCTCTTATAGATAACTGAGTAGTTTCACCTGCAAAACTTTCTATATTGTTTATTAATTTGTTTATTGTGTTATTCATTATCATGCAATGATTAACAGCTACAAATTTTTTTGTAACTTTATTTGTAAAACCAATTTGCCCATTTCTTCTAATTGGAAATCTGCCATGATTTCTGTAATTAAATTGTTTTTCTGAACTAATTATTTTATTAATGTTAATTTTAGATTTTATTTTATTTTTGATTTCTTTATAGATAATTTGTTCTTTTAGTTTTAATTGATAATCATATTTAATGTGCTGCCAATTACAACCAGTGCAAAATCCATAAAATTGACAAGGAGGATTTACCCTGCTTGGAGATGATACTAATACTTTTTTTACAATTCCATATATTCTTGGTTTTTTTCGTTTGCTTTTTTTTTGTATATCAATTTCAGCAATAACAGTTTCACCCGGAATTCCTCCAAAGATATTTATATCTTCACCATTGTAAACACTAGTCGTATCACCATCAGATCCAATATTATCTAATTTTAGTTTAATTAATTTTTTAGTGTAATTTTTTTCCATTACTTAATTACAGATTTGATGTTATATAGTATATAATTTAATTAATCATTTTATGGAGACTATTATATGACAACTTCTAGAAGACTACCGTCTTGGTTAAAGGCAAAAATGCCTGGTAGTAAAAATTATATAGAGGTTAAAAATTTAATAAATAAAAATTCCTTGAACACAGTTTGCGCAGATGCAAAGTGCCCTAATATAGGTGAATGTTGGGATAATAGAACAGCTACTTTTATGATATTAGGAGATATATGTACTAGAGCTTGTAGATATTGCGCAGTTAAATCAGGAAAACCTATAGGACTTGATATTAAAGAACCGCTTAGAGTTTCAGATGCTGTTAAAAAACTAGGATTGAAATATGCAGTTTTGACTTCAGTAGATAGAGATGATTTACCAGATGGAGGTGCATTTATTTTCAAACAATGCATTAATTTAATACATAAAAATTCTCCGGGATGTAAAGTGGAAGTTTTAATCCCTGATTTCCAGGGAGATTGGGATGATTTGAAAACGGTAATGGATTCAAATCCTGAAACTTTAAATCATAACATTGAAACAGTAGAGCGAGTGTTCAAGTCTGTCAGAGCGAAAGGTAATTATAGATTGTCATTAGATCTTCTTTTAAAAGCAAAAGAATTAAATTCATACAGCGTCACTAAATCTGGCTTAATGGTTGGATTGGGAGAAACGTGGGATGAAATTATAAATACATTAAAAGATTTAAGGGAATCTGATTGTGATCTGTTAACTATAGGCCAATATATTAAACCTACTCCAAAACATGCTGATGTTATTAAGTGGTATACACCTGAAGAATTTATTGAATTAAGATCTATAGCTATGGATTTAGGATTTAAAGGGGCTGTGTCTGGACCTTTAGTGCGAAGTTCTTATAAAGCAGATGAGCAATATTATCAGGCTAAGGGATTAATTCCTATAAATTGATTTTAAGTAATATATTTTATGAAATTTATTTTTAACCAGATATCCCGGTATATTGTATTTTTACTTTTGAAAAGAGCTCAAAATAATTATTTGCAAGTAACATTGGTTCATTCGAATAAAATTTTTTATTTTGGGCATAAAAATCAGAATCCAGTCGCTAAATTGAGTGTATATGATGAGTCATTGTTTAAAGATTTATTACTTAATCCTGGTATTGGGTTAGCAGAAGGGTATATGCATTTTAAATGGGATACTGATAATTTGTTTCAAGTTTTAGATTTTTTTGCTAATAATCCCAGTATAGCTATTAATAATTATGGGATTGTTTTTTTTAATCATATTTTAAGATTATTAAAAAATATCAGTAAGAAAATTAAGTTGTTTTTACAATCCGATGAAAGAAAAGATATAAGAAAGCATTATGATTTAAGTAATGACATGTTTTCGTTGTTTTTAGATTCTACAATGACATACTCATGTGCTATTTATAATGAAAATGATTCTTTATATAAAGCACAAAAAAATAAATATGATTTGATTATAAATAAATTAGATATTACTAAAAATGAAAAAGTTCTTGATATTGGTTTCGGTTGGGGTGGATTATGTTCTGAAATTTCTAATCAAACTGGTTGTGATGTAGATGGAGTGACTTTATCTGAAGCTCAATATGAATATGCTAAAACAAACAATTCTGGACAAAATATTTTATTTGAAATGAAAGATTTTAGAAAAATAAATAAAACATACGATAAAATTTCATCGATAGAGATGTTAGAAGCTTTAGATTATACAAAAATAGGGCAATTTTTTGAAAAAATAGAAGAAATTTTAAATCCTGGAGGTAAATTGTTTGTACAAGTTATTACTATCCCGGAAAATAGATTTAACTCTTATAAAAACAGTGAAGATTTCATACAAAAATATATTTTTCCTGGAGGAATGGTACACCCTTTGAATAGACTTTTAGATTTGGCAGAAAAAAAATCAACAATTAAAGTAATCGAAATTAATGATATTTCAACTAATTATGTTAATACTTTGAATGATTGGAAGGTAAATTTTAATAAAAATATAAATAGAATAAATCAATTAGGTTTTGATGATGTTTTTATCAGGAAATGGAATTATTATTTTGACTATTGCGCTGCAGGATTTAAAAACAATTTGATTGGAAATTCTCAAATATTATTTTCTAAACCTTTAAAATAAATATATATTATGTGGTATGAAAAATTAATAGATTATGGGCTTATACCTGAGGTTATACTTAGGATGATTATTCGTTTACAAATAAATAATCGTATTTCTTTATCAGATACTAATACTAATATAGTTGAATTGTTTTCTAAAGGTGAAATCAGCACCCATTCTAACGATGCTAATATGCAACATTATGAAATACCAGTTGATTTTTTTAATATGATTTTAGGGGCAATGATGAAATATAGTTCGGGTTTGATTTTAAAGCCAAATGATAATTTAAATCAGTTGGAATTAAATATGTTAGATATAGTATCAAAAAGAGCAAATTTGTCTAATAATCAAAATGTTTTAGATCTAGGTTGTGGCTGGGGGTCTTCATCGTTATATTATGCAGATCTTTTTCCCAAATCACAATTCACAGCAGTCTCGAACTCACAATTTCAAAAAGAATATATTGAGCAAGAAATTACAACAAAACAATTAAGCAATGTAAAAGTTATTAGATCAGATATCAATGATTTAGATTTTGTAGATAAATTTGATCGGATAATTTCTATTGAAATGTTTGAACATATGAAAAATTGGACAAAATTATTAAATAAAATTGAGCAATGGTTACATCCTAATGGACGTTTGTTTGTACATTATTTTTGTCATAAAGATAATTTTTACAGATTTGAACAAAATTCGAACTCATGGATGGAAAAATATTTTTTTTCAGGTGGATCTATGCCTAATCTGAACATATTTTATGATATTAAAAGTCCGTTTATAGTTGAAAATTTGTGGTCTGAATCTGGTTGTAACTATTCAAGAACATTAGAATTATGGTTAGAAAAATTAAAATCAAACAAAAATTCTATTCTTAATATTAATTTAAATGACAGTAATCTAAATTCAAAAGTTTTTTATAATCGATGGATGGTATTTATTTTAGCTTGTTCAGAATTATTTAATTACAATAAAGGTAATGAATATTTAATTGGCCATGCCTTGTTAAAACGAAATTGATATGAATATTGGAATTATAGGTTCTGGAGTAGCAGGCCTTACTTTATGTTATTTACTCGGGAATGATGGTCATAAAATCACCTTAATTGAAAAGAATAATCGTTTAGGTGGTCATACCAATACATACGATATCAAATCTGGTGAAGATCGCGGTTTGAAAATTGATACAGGCTTTATAGTTTTCAATGATAAAAATTATCCGTATTTCATAGATTTACTTAATAATTTAGGTGTTCCTTATGAGAATTCAGATATGTCTTTTTCATTTTGGAATGTTTCTGCAAATAAAGGTTATTCAGGTAAAAATTTATTTGGGCTTATTCCTGAGAATATTTTTGATTTACAAAATTATAAATTAATTACAAATATAATTATCTATACCAAAAAATTCAAATATTATTATGATCATCAGATGCTTAACAATGATTCCCTTTTGGAACATTTTACTAAATATAAATATCCTGAAGATGTAGTAAATAATTATTTTTTACCTTTAGCTTCAGCTATTTGGTCTAATTCTAAATCAGGTATAGAAAATTGGAATGCACATTTTTTTGCGAAATTTTATTTGAATCATGGATTATTACAATTTCGTAATAGGCCTAAATGGAAATATATTGTAAATGGAAGTTCGGTATATGTAAAAAAAATTATCGAAATGATACAGCCCAAAATAATTTTGAATTCTAAAGTTAATGATTTAAAATTATCTGATTCAATAAATGTCATTACTAATGAAAATCAATACAATTTTGATACGGTATTTATTGCCACCCATGCTGATGAGGCAACAGGAATCCTTAAAAGTAGATTTCGAGGTGAATATGGCATTTTATCAACTTGGAAGTATTCAGAAAATTATATTTATTTACATAAAGATACTCGTTTATTACCACCCAAAAAAAGATATTGGGCTTCTTGGAATTATATGCATATAAATAATAATTCTGACAAAATAAGTATTTCTTATAATATGAATTTTTTAAACAAATTAGAGACTAAAAATACTTATATAGTTTCTTTAAATCCATTTTTGGAACCAAAAAAAGATAAAATATTGTATAGCTCATTATATGAGCATCCTGTATATGATGAAAATTCATTGAAAACACAAGATAATTTAAGAAAATTAAACGGTAAAAACAATTTGTATTTTGCTGGAAGTTATTTTGGCAATGGTTTTCATGAAGATGCTGTCAGATCTGCGTTTCAAGCATATAATGATTTTGTAAAAAAAGGAAATTAACTTGAATTCAAAAATAATTAAGTCAGAAATTTATCACCAAAGATTAGGTCATAAATCTAATGCTTTTTCATATAATGCTTTGATGTTTTTAATAGATTTGGATGAGTTAGAAATATTGAATTCAAAGTTGAAATTATTTAGTTATAATAAATTCGGTATGTTTAAATTTTCCGATAAGGATTATCTTACACAAAATAAATTGACAACATTCCAGAATGTTACGAATTGGCTAAAGAAGTATGAGTTAAGTAATTCTGTGTCTAAAATTTATTGTTTGACTACTGTGAGATTTCTTAACCATACATTCAATCCTATTACCATTTATTATATTTTAGATTCTACTAATAAAATAATTTGTCATATCGCTGAAGTTAATAATACTTTTGGAGATGGCCATGTTTATATTTTAAGAAATGGTAAGAATGATAAACAAAATATAATTTCATATAATACTGATAAAACTTTTAGAGTATCCCCTTTATATGAAATTTCTGGGCAATATGAATTTAGATTTAGTTCAGAATTTAAAAATAGTATGGCAGTTCATATTGATTTAATACAGAATTCTAAAAAAGTATTTAAATCAGGATTCAAGGGGAATTCATTCGAATTCAATGATAAAAATTTAATGAAGTTTATTTTAAAAATGCCTTTAAATAATTTTTTAATTATTCCAAGAATTCTTTATCAGGCAGGGAAAATGCATTTTATTCATAAAATTCCTTTCGCTAAGAAAGATAATGCAAAACATAAAGATACCTATAAGTCATCATACCCTCCGTACATTAGGATATTATAATACTTAATCTGATGAGGGTAATCTTTTAGGTTTAACCTCAGTCATTGGCGTATTATCACAAGAAACAATTCCTTCCCCAGCTTTAGTACATAGGACAATTATTCCGCTTTTTGATTCGTAACGTTTTCCTAATGTATTTCCTGGTCCAGTAATTTTATCATCAGAAGAAATTTCAGAGTTTTCTTTTGCATCTATGAGATTTTTGCCACCATTAGATAAAGCTCCATCTCCAATTTTAACAACCATAAACTCAGACCCGGTCAATGAACATTTTAATCTTGAACCTACTTTTATATCCATTTTTTACTCCTGTTAATTTATATATTCTTTTATATCGTTATGCAGTGCATCTGATATTTCCTCAATATTGTCTTCTGATAAATTCATAGGATGAATTGTCATAAAGTTTTCACTTAATCCTTTTTCATTTAGAAATAAACCACTTTTTACTTTGAGGCTATTACACAATTCAAAGGCGTCAATATTTTCTGTATGAATATTGAGAGTAGGATATTCTTCACTATTTGCCGGAATATTTATTGAAGTTTCTATATTTGGAAGTGATTTTATTTTGTTTTCAATAATTGATAAATATTTTGCACAATTTGCCATTTCTGCATTGATGTCTTTTTCAATAAATAACCTTAGAGCAACAAGTAGTCCTGCAATTTCTTCTTTAGCCACTTTAAAACCTCTACCGATACCATGCCTTGGAATAGCGCTGATTTTAGATTTATCGATTAAATTCGAGGGAGGATTCCATATTTCATAATATTCATCCATATCTAGAGACTGTAGAGCTACGGAACTTATATAATCTTTTTTACCACATAATATTCCTGATGATTGAGGTCCTTTAATTGCTTTTCCGCCGCTAAATGCAACTAAATCCGCACCCATTTCTATAAATTTTCTTAGGTTTTCTCTAGGGGGTAATTGTCCAGCAGCATCAACAATTACAGGTAAGTTGTTTTTGTTTGCTACTTTAATTACTTCTTCAAAAGGAGGTTCAGAGTCTTGAGTAGCTACGTATACTATACCTGCTGTTTTTTCATTTATTACTGATTCGTATTCCCATGCTTCAGTTCTTCTTACTCCTGCCCCTGATAAAATTTCATTCATTCCAACTTCTATTGTTTCACCACCTGCCAGCCTGAAAGCGTGGTCATATCCATTTCTATGTTCTCTTGAAATAATAAATTCGTTTTTATCGTTTTTCACACTTGGAAGGTTTTCCATTTTAGCTGGGTCAAGTCCTGCGAGTATTGCTGCAGCTGCCATAGTAAGCCCAGCGGATGCACCTGATGTTACATAAGCAGATTCTGAACCAGTAATTTTAGATATGTATTCTGATGCACTAGCTTGTAATTCTGTCATGTCTACTGATAGTGTAGATGCGTTTACCATTGCATCTGCAACTTCTTTTGCCAATATGGGGCCTCCAACTCTAGTAGAAGCTCCTGCCAAATTATGAATTGTTCTTGCGCCAAATTCTTTGTATATATTCATTTGTAACCTCAAGTTTTATTAGATAAATTAATTATTATGTATTTTGGCTCAAAACACAATTTTAAAATATAAAAAATTATGATTTTGAAAAATTTATTAATTTGTTTGCTATCATAACTTGTTCTTTTAAACTTTCTTTATCATTATTACTGTCAGAAAGTACTAAATTATAATTTGTAATACCAGCATGATTTAAAGATGTAAGTAATTTTATATATGCATTTAATTTATTTGATTCAAAATTTTTTTTGTAATTATGATAATTCTGATCATAAAAACTGTCATTTGGTAAATTCATTCTTATGCTTACATAAATTGGAATTTTTATTGGATAAGAGAACTTTTTATTAAAGTTTGTTACAAAACTGTTGTACATGCACCCATCGTATATTGGATTGCTGACCAAATATGATGATCCCAATTTAATTTTTTTATTTATAAGATTTAAATATTTATTTTCATTTTGGTTTATTTCTATTGTGCTTCCGAATACACAATTGGTTTTTGAATCAAGTTCATTGCCAATAAAATCATAACCTTTATTCATTTGATTTATAGAACTCATTACTTTTGTAGTTGCCTGTTCGTAAACAGCCTTTGAATCTTTCGATTGTTTTTCTGGTGATTTTTGCAAACTCGTTGCATCGCCTTTTGTAATTAAAAAATTATTTAACTTAAATAATTCGGCACCTAGTATTCTTGATTGAATGAATCTGAGATTTGTATCTACAGTATTAATAGTGATAATTACTGATTTATTATATTTTTGGCTAATATGATAAGCCAATGATGAAGGATCGGCTCTGACAGATGAAATTTGTGGGACAATTAATGTATTACAATTAATTTCGGAAATATACTTTGTTAATTTGGTATTTCCACTTTTATAGACAGGTATAGTTACAATAAATTTTTCTTTCATAAATAAATTATATATTAGATATCTAATATATAATCAAAATATAAGATAATTTATCTCCAGGCTATCCCGTTCTTTTTTGCTGGTACTAAAGAAACTCTATGTCCCTGACCGCATTTGAATCTTTCTTCTCTTAAATCTTTTCTTTTGCCAGATAATGAAGTTTGTTCCATTGATGAATCGCAGAAGGGACAGTTAACATCAAAAACTATTCTGTTTTTTATTCTTATTACTTTAACATGTGTAAGTTTGTCTTTGAAATTTTCTGAATGTCCTTTATATCTAACCATATATCTGGTTGCTGATCCAACTACTGTACTACCAGGTGATTGTATTTTCTCTAATTCACTTGAGTAATCAACATAACCGCACTGCAGGCATTGCGGTTCATAGTATGTTTTTACTATAGTACTTGAACATTTTGGACATTCTAATTTGCCCTGACTACCTAAAGGTTTAACTTCAGATAAGTTTGTATTATTTTTTAAAGTTTCTGCTGGCTGTTGCATAATAATCTCCACTTCAATTAATACTATTTTAATACTTGTTTAAAACTTGTCAAGTACAATTTTAATATTTATACATTAATTTTTAAATATTTTTTGTGTTAATTTTAGGTAATAATGTTTGACACTGTTATGAATAAGAAGAGATAATTTTA
>Ga0310344_10002894_pt1 | contig 12872 bp, 10 predicted proteins | sample HC15DNA20200_MG_FD_203801 | JGI IMG/M metagenome (GOLD analysis project Ga0310344, IMG submission 203801) | Marine microbial communities from station ALOHA, North Pacific Subtropical Gyre - HC15-DNA-20-200_MG | ecosystem: Environmental > Aquatic > Marine > Oceanic | place: Pacific Ocean: North... | reverse complement strand
CGGTGCGACCGCTGCCAAAATCGTAGGTCTTCATGTCAGGCATGCTCCGTTCTATGGATGTAGGTTGATCTCCCGCAACCGGGGACTTGCAGTCCTGCCGGGCACCCTGCCCCGCTTCGCCACCGGCGCCGCGTCCACTTCTTTGATATCGGCGGTGAACTCGATCGGCGGCGCCGCGCTGATGGCGCTACCGACCCCGAAGCCGTCCACCGGCGCCCCCGCCGCGCGCATCCTCTCGATGCGCTCCGGGCCAAAACCGCCGGAGACGAAGATCTTCACGTGCTGGTGCCCGGCCCCGTCGAGCCGGCGGCGCACCCGCTCGACCAGCTCGACGGTCACACCCCCCAGCTCGCTCGGCGTGTCCAGGCGCACTCCGTGCAGCCTCGATCCTATGGCATCGGCGACTCGCACGCTCTCCTCGGCCTCGTCGGCGTAGGTGTCGACCAGAACGATGCGCTGCACGTCGCCGGGTAAATGCCGGTCGAACGCCTCGGCGGCGTGCAGGGTGTCCCCCATCGACAGCACCAGCGCGTGCGGCAACGTTCCGGTCGGCGCGACGCCGGCCAGCGCCGCACCGGCCGGCGTCGCGCAGCCGACACAGCCGCCGCCGACAGCCGCGTATTCCATCCGGGCGCTGACCAGCGGATGCACGTGGCGAGCCCCGAAGCTGACCACCGGGACCGGACTCGCCGCCGCGACACAGGCGGCCGCAGCCGTGGCCCAGCCCGTCTGGCTGCTGAGCATACCGAGCAGGGCGGTCTCGTACAACCCGAACTCCAGGTACGGGCCACTGATGCGCATCACCACCTCGCCCGGGTCGAACCAGTCACCGTCCGATAAGGCGGTCACGGTCACCTGCGGCGACGGCAGCTGGCGCAGCAACCCGGTCGCCTCCTCGATCCCGCACAAGATCCCCCGTTGCCGGGCGAAGAACTCCAACACCACCCGGGGGTTCAGACCCTCGGCGCGCAGAATCCGGCGGCCGCGGTCGAAGTAGATGTCGGCGTTGCCACCCCCAAGCGTCTCGCGGTCCGGAGGAAAACGCGTCGTGCCGGCAGGCAGGCCGATGTCGGTGGGCACCATTACCGGTTGGTGATTTCGGCCCCGAGGATACTGTCCATGTGGCCGAGCGCCCACTCGTGCTGCTCCGGGTCGAAGCTGGCAACGCAGTCGGCCGGCACCTCAACCCAGTAGTCGCGGTTACGCAGGTCGGACACGGTGTGGAGGATGCAGATGTCGGTGCAGTCGCCCACGACCACGACCTTCTCCGGCTGCAGCGCTTGCAGACGGGCGGCCAGGTCGGTCTCGAAGAACGCGCTGTAGCGGCGCTTCCTGACGATCGTGGCCTCGCTGGCAAACGACTGCAGCTCGGCGATGATAGCCTCCTCGTCGCTGCCAGCGACGCAGTGCGGCGGAAACATCTGGAACTCGGCGTCGTCCGGGGCGTGGCTGTCCTGGGTGAAGAACAGGGCTGCCCCAGCTGCGCTCTCACGCCGCAGACGCGCCTCGATGCGGGGGATGATCTCCCGGGCCGCAGCGCCGCAGATCAACGTTCCCTCGGGGGCCATGAAGCCATTCTGCATGTCGACGACGATGACGGCATTGACCATCGCGAGCTACCTCCCGCAGCAGAATATACAGATGCCGGCCGCTGTCGCGGGGATGCCTTCCACCGCGACAGCGAATACCCGGCGGCTGGTCAGACGAATTCGAGCTCGCCGTCTACCACCCTGCGATAAAAACATCCGGCACGCGACCGGCCGGCCTCGTCCGCGGTGTGACACGCCCCCTCGCCCCGGGGCCGAACCAGGTAGAGCAACGAGTTCTGCTCGCAGTTAACCCGCACCTCGGCGAGGTCCAGGAAATCGCCGGATGTCGCCCCCTTGATCCACAGCTCATTGCGCGACGTGCTCCAGAACGTGGCGACTCGTACGCGCAGAGTGTGCTCAAGGGCCTGCCGATTCACGTAGGCGATCAGCAGAACCTCCCGGCTGTCCGCATCCTGCACCGCAACCGGCACCAGCGGATGACCGCAGTCGCCCACCTTGTCGAGCTTGTCGAAGTCCAGCAGGAAGGCGTCGCCCTCCTCTATCTGCTCGTGAGTTGCCGCCTTGCGGGATCCCATTGCTTGTCCTTTCACCTGGCGGCGGTCAGCCGTCCGCACCTGCGCACAGAACGAAAAAAACCGGGGAGAGCGCCCTCCCCGGGTGGTCGAACACCAGCAGCCCGACCGGGCCTGCCGGACAATCTCCTCGGGCAAGACAGTAGGCTCGGTGACGCTCGGTGTCAACGCGGCTCCGACTGCTCCAGGGTCGACCAGGCCGCCTCCTTCACGACTTCGGAGAGGGACGGATGCGCGTGAACGGAGCGGGCGACGTCTTCGGCGCTGGCGGCAAACTCCATGGCCACCACGCCTTCGGCGATCAGATGGGAGGCCTGCCGACCGAGGATGTGCACACCCAGCAGGCGGTCGGTCTGCGCGTCGGCAATGACCTTCACCAGCCCGTCGATCGCGTTCATGCTGTGGGCCCGGGCGTTGGCGCGGAACTGGTGTTTGCCGATCCGCACCTGGCGTCCGGCCGCCGACGCCCCCTCCTCGGTCATGCCGACTGAGGCCAGCTCCGGGTGGACGTAGACCACCGCCGGGATCGCGTCGTAGTTCACCTGTCCGGCGTGCCCGGCCATGCGCTCGACAGCTGCGACACCCTCCTCTTCCGCCTTGTGAGCCAGCATCGGCCCGGGTATAGCGTCGCCGATCGCGTAGATGCCAGGAACGCTCGTCTGGTAGGAGGAATCGACGACGACATGGCCGCGGTGGTCGGTCTCCAGCTCCAGCCCCGGCCCCAGCAGCCCGTCCACGTAGGGCCGGCGACCGACGGCGACCAGCACCTTGTCACAGCGCTCAACGCGCGCCTCCGCACCATCGCCTGAGGCAATCGTCAGATCCACCTTGGCGTCGGCAATAGCGGCCGACCGAGCGCTGGTCCCGAACTCGAACTTCATTCCCTGCCGCTGCAGCAGGCGCTGGAGCTGGCCGGTCACTTCCCGGTCCATGCCGGGGAGGATGTGGTCCATGAATTCCACCACCAGCACCTCGGCGCCAAGCCGGTTCCAGACCGAGCCCATCTCCAGGCCGATAGCGCCGGCGCCGATGACGATGATCCGCTCGGGGACCGCCTCCAGGGCTAGGGCCTCGGTGGAGCTGATCAGGTGCTTACCGTCGAAGGACAGCGCCGGCAGCTCGATCGGTGCGCTGCCGGTGGCGATCAGGATGCGCTCGCACGCCAGCGTCCACTCCTCGTCGCCCCGCACCTGCACCGAGCCGGCAGCGGCGATCGAGGCGGTGCCGGTCACGTGATCCACATCGTGCCCCTTGAACAGGCCGCCGATCCCCTTGACCATCATCGCGACGATCTTGGCCTTGCGCGCCATCATCGCCTCCAGGTCCAGCGCGACATCGCCGACCTGAACGCCGTGCACCTGCAGCCCATCCTGCGCCTGGTGGAAGAGCTCGCTGGACTCGAGCAAAGCCTTGCTCGGTATGCAGCCGACGTTGAGACAGGTGCCGCCAAGCGCCTCCTTCTCGACGCAGGCCACCCGCATTCCCAGCTGGCTGGCACGCGCCGCCGCCCGGTAGCCGCCTGGGCCGGCGCCGATGACAACCAGATCGTAGGTGTCGCTCACCGCCACACCCCCGGGGTACGGTACATCATATCTCCAGCATGAGCCGGCTGGGGTCCTCCAGCAGCTCCTTGATCCGGACCAGAAAGGAGACCGACTGCTCGCCGTCGACGATGCGGTGATCGTACGACAGCGCCAGGTACATCATCGGCCGGATCACCACCTGACCGTCGACCGCTGCCGGGCGTTCCTTGATGGCGTGCATGCCAAGGATACCGGACTGAGGGGGATTGAGGATCGGCGTCGACAGGAGCGAGCCGAAGACGCCGCCGTTGGTGATGGTGAAGGTGCCGCCGCTGAGCTCGTCCATGCCCAGCTTGTTGTCCCGCGCCGCCTTGGCCAGGCGCTTGATTTCGGTCTCCATCTGCGCCAGAGTCATGTTCTCCGCACTGCGCAGCACCGGGACCACGAGGCCACGCTCGGCGCTGACGGCGATGCCGAGATTGACGTAGTCGTGGTAGACGATATCGGTACCTTCGATGCTGGCGTTGACCGCCTCGAAGCCGCGCAGAGCCAGGGCGGTGGCGCGGGAGAAGAACGACATCAACCCAAGGGAGACGCCGTGCACTTCGGCGAAACGCTCCTTGTACTTAGCCCGCAGTTCCATCACCGCCCCCAAGTCGACTTCGTTGAAGGTGGTCAGCATGGCCGCATTGCGCTGCGCCGCCACCAGGCGCGTGGCGATCCGGCGGCGGATCTTGGTCATCGGCACGCGCCGCGTACCTGCCACTTGATCAGGCGCTGCAGGGGTCGCAGGCGCTGGCGCAGTAGCCCGAGGCGCCGGGAGAACCGGCTCGGTCTGCTCCTCCTTTGTCTCCAGGTGGGCGAGCACGTCCTCCTTGGTCAGACGGCCGTCCCTGCCCGTGCCGGCGATGGCGGCCGGATCGAGGCCGTGCTCCTCGATGAGCCGGCGCACCGCCGGGCTCAGGCCGTTCTCCGCCGGCTCGGCTGCGGCTGGCGCCGTCGCCGGAGCGCGCGGTGTTGGCTCCTCGGCCGCAGTTTCCGCGACCGGCTCGGTCACGGCCGGCGCTTTGTCGGACGGCGTAGCGCTCGCGTCGATGGTGGCGATCTGGTCGCCCACCTCCAGCGTCGCATCCACTTCCACGAGCGTCTGCAGCACGCCGGCGGCCGGCGCCGGCAGATCGACGTTGGCCTTGTCGGTTTCCAGGATGCAGATCGGTTTATCGCGCTCGACGTATTCCCCGTCGCTCGCGAGCCATTCGAGCAGCACCACCTCGGCCACCGACTCGCCCATTTCCGGAATTTCAACTGCCGTCACCATTCTCGAGGGCTCCTATTCGCCCGCGCCGGCGCGTTCCTTGGCCACCCGGGATCCGGGCTGCTTCTTGATGTCGAGAACCAGCTTGGCGTTTCCCAGGTCCAAGGCCTGGTCGACAATCGCCTGCTGTTCCTGCTGGTGCGTGCGCGCCGCACCAACCGCCGGGCTGGCCGCCTCATCGCGGCCGAAGTAATACAGCTGGATGTGTTCCCGGAGAACCTGCTCGAGCAGGGGCTCGATGAAGTACCAGCCCCCCATATTGCGGGCCTCCTCCTGCACCCAGCAGACCTCTTCGACCGCGGTGTAGCGTTCGAGGACCCGCACGAGGGATTCTTCCGGGAACGGGTAGAGCTGCTCGACCCGGACCAGCGCCACCGCCTCGCCGCCTTGCTCGTCACGGCCAGCCGCCAGATCGTAGTAGACCTTGCCGCTGCACAGCAGAACCCGCCGCACCTTCGCGGGCGCCGCCGCGGCATCGTCCAGCACCGACTCGAACCGGCCCTCCGTGAACTCCGTGATGTCGGACGCACAGGCCCTGTGGCGCAGCAGGCTCTTGGGCGTCATCAGGATCAGCGGTTTGCGGAAGCTGCGCTGCATCTGGCGCCGCAGCACGTGGAAAAGCTGCGCCGGGGTCGTGGGATAACAGACCTGCATGTTGTTCTTTGCGCACAGCTGCAGAAAGCGCTCGAGGCGGGCGCTGGAGTGCTCGGGTCCCATGCCCTCGTAGCCATGCGGCAGCAGCAGCACGATCCCGCTCATGCGGTGCCACTTCGCCTCCGCACCGCTGATGTACTGGTCGATAACCAACTGGGCGCCGTTGACGAAGTCGCCGAACTGCGCCTCCCACATAACCAGGCGCCGCGGGTCGGCAGAGCTAATCCCGTACTCGAAGCCGAGTACGGCCAGCTCCGACAGCATGGTGTTGAAGACCTCGAAGTGGCCCTGCACCGTTGCCAAATTGGCGAGCGGCGTGTGGGTCGCTCCGGTCTCGACATCGTGCCAGACCGCGTGTCGATGGGCAAACGTACCGCGCTGGCTGTCCTGACCCGCCAGGCGCACCGGCACCCGCTCCAGCAACAGGCTGCCGAAAGCCAGCATTTCGCCGCCGCCCCAATCGACGAGCCGCTTCCCGCCGGCCATCTCGACGCGGGCCTGCATAACCCGCTGCACCGTCTTGTGGGTCGAGAACCCGTCAGGGATCTCGGCCGCCTTCTCGGCGATCTTGAGCAGCGTCCCCGCCCCGACGGAGGTGTCGATGTCCCAGTCCTCTCCCGCCCAGGTCAAACCCTGCCAGACGCCGGAGAAGGCGTTCGTTCGCGGCTTGACCGCCAGCCGGCTCGACTTCTCGTAGCAGCGCTCCAGCGTCGCGCGCACCTCCGCCCGCATCTCCTCGGCCACGGCCGCGGTGACGCTGCCCTCACCGACGAGCCAGTCCCGGTAGATCTGCGTCACCGCCGGGTGGGAGGCGATCCTCTTGTACATGAGGGGACTGGTCAGCGTTGGATCGTCGGCCTCGTTGTGGCCGTGCCGTCGGTAGCACCACAGGTCAATCAGGACGTCGCGCTTGAACTTCTGGCGGAATTCCATGGCCAGCCGCCCGGCGTGGATGACCGCTTCGGGATCGTCGGCATTGACGTGGAAGACCGGCGCCATGATCTGCCGCGCCACGTCGGTGGGATAGGGAGTGAAGCGGGTCTCATGCGGTCCGGCCGTGTAGCCGAGCTGGTTGTTGATGATGATGTGGATCGTGCCGCCGTTCTTGTATCCCTCCAGCTGGGACAGATTGAGAGTCTCGGCGACGATGCCCTGGCCGGTGAAAGCGGCCTCGCCGTGGATCTGCACCGGCAGCACCCGGCTGCGATCCGCGTCTTGCAGGTAGTCCTGTTTGGCCTGCACCATGCCCTCGATGACCGGGTTGACCAGCTCTAGGTGGCTGGGGTTAGGACTCAGCGAGAGGTGGATCCTGCGGCCCCGCTTGGTGATGTGGTCGTAGGAATAGCCCTGGTGGTACTTCACGTCCCCCTCGTCCTCCGCACCCTCGGCCTTCTCGGCACCAGCAAACTCGCTGAGGATGGCCTCGTAGGGCTTGTGCAGAATGTGGGCCAGCACATTGAGCCGGCCGCGGTGGGCCATGCCGAAGACCATTTCCTCGGCACCCATATCCGATCCGACCTCCACGAGCGTGTCCAGAAGCGGCAGCAGCGCCTCGCCGCCCTCGACCGAGAAGCGCTTCTGGCCAATGAAACGGGTGTGGAGGAACTGCTCGAACTCCTCGGTCTCGGTCAGCTGCCACAGCAACCGATGCTTCTGGCCGCGGTCGAGCGCTGCCTGATTGAGGGTGGGCTCGATACGCTCCTCCAACCAGGTCAGCTTCGCCTTGTCAAAGATCGCTTCGAAGTCGACGCCGATACTGCGGCAGTAGGTCGCCTTCAGCTTGTCGAGCAGATCCTGCAGCCCGCCGTCGACATCACCGAGGAAGCCTCCGCGTCCGACACCCTTCTCGAGATCGTCATCGCTGAACTCGAAGACAGCCAGGTCGAGAAGGGCGTGCTCGCGGAAACTGGTGCCGAGAGGATCAAGGTTGGCGATGCGGTGGCCGTGCTCGCGGTAGGCCTGCACCACCGAGATCACTCCCTTGTTGCTGCGCTCGCGCATGCGCCGCTCGCGGCCGGTCGGAGAGCTATTGGCGGGCCCTGCGGCCGACCCGGCACCTGCCGGCGCATCCTGCACCACTGGCCTCTCGCTCCATGCCTCCTCCGACCGCCAGAAGCCGAATTCGAAGCCCTTGAAGAAGGCGATCCACTCGTCGTCGAGGCTGGTCGGGTCCGCCTCGAAAAGGTGGTACAGCTGTTCGATGTACTCGGTGCTGGCGCTGTGGGGACTGAATTTTTCCATCGATCCTGCCGCCGTTGATCCGGACTTCCGCAAGAGGCGTGGAACCAACTCGCGATAGATGAATTAAATTAAGTAAAATAAGGGAGTTAAAGCAACAAATACCGAGCGTTTCGGGAGGCGCTGTCGACCGGACGGCTGCCACCCTCGCGCCAACCCAGCAACCGTGGATATGCGCATGATTCGCTCGGACGATCTCCTCGGACGCCGGGTTACAGCCATTTCATCTGCGGCATCCTGCTGCTGGCGGTCACATCTGGGTGGTTCTAAAGGCGGCTGCAGTGGTCGTACGACGAGGGGCGGGCCCTGATCGCCACCCGCACCGGGCCCTTACTCGCTGACGGCGGGAGCGAACAGGTATTCAGCGGATCGTGGCCCGGCGACGTCATCGAGGCCCTCGTGGCCGCTTGAGGTCGCCGATTCGCCGCGCCGGTTGGCGTTCGCCGCCGAACCGCCGATCCTATAATGCGTGCGCGATCGCTTCCCTCTCGAGCTCGGGCCCCTGCGCCAGCTGACGATCCTGTCCCTGGACGCGCCGCTGGTCGCCCTGGCCTGGCAACAGCTCTACGCGACTGCCTGGGAGGTCGTCCTGGAGTGGACGACCCTGCTGGTGCTCTTCCTCTCCGTCTGGCTCGGCTATGCCGCCGATCGCTGGCTCGACGGGTTTACCGATACCCGGCCGGACGCCCATCACGACCTGTATCGCGCCCATCGGCAGCCCGTTCTCTGGCTCTGGCTCGTCCTGCTCGCAACCACGGTGGCCACCGCCCTGGTGTTCTTGCCCTCCCATGCCCTGTGCCGGGGTTGGTGGCTCCTGGGCGCCGTGCTCCTGTATACTCTCTTCGCCCAGCTTGCCCGCGGCTGGCGCAGGTACGGTGCGGTCAAGTCTGTGGCGATCTCGCTGCTGGTCTGGACCGGCGCCTGGATCTTCGCCCTGCCGCCGGCCCCGGCCGGCACAGTAGGGGTCCCCAGCGCAGTGGGGGAGGCCAGCCCGCAGAGAGCTCCCGGCGTTGTCGGCGGGCCCGACATACCTGGCGCCACGACGGTCCTGGTGGCGATGTTAGTCCCGATCCCGCTCTTCGCGCTCAACTGCGCCCTGATCGACAGCTGGGCGGCAGAGCGGGCGGGCAAGGGTGCCGGTGCCGCCGCCGTCATCGCGACGGCGATCGCCCTGCTGGCTGACGGGATCGCCTGGTCCTATACTACCGCCCTGCCGGCCTGGCGGCTGTTTCCAGAGGCCGCTCTAGCCTCGTGCGCTCTGTTGTGGGGACTCCACCTGGCGCGCCGGTTCCTGCATCCGGCGCCCCGCCGCACCCTTGCCGATGTCTGCCTCATGAGCCCATTCGCCACGGCAACCCTCGCGTGAGCGCCACCTTCGATCGCCTGGCCCGGCCCTACCACCTCCTCGAGCGCCTGGCGTTCGGCAACCGCCTCAATGCAGTGCGCCGATTCGGTCTGCACGGCCTGTCCACGCCCCGCCGCGCCCTGCTAATCGGCGACGGCGATGGCCGGTTCGCCTGCGCGCTGTTGCGGCAATACTCCGGGATCGTGGTCGACTCACTCGACATTAGCCGCGGCATGCTGCGGACGGCGCGCACCCGCATCCGGCGGGAGCTTCCGGGGGCGGTCAATCGCTTCCGCGCCGTCCATGCCGACTGCTGCCAACTGCCCCTGGCACCGGGACCGTACGACCTGGTCGTCCTGCACTTCGTGCTCGATTGCCTGAGCGAATCCGAGAGCGAGCGCCTGCTGGGTGGCGTCGGAGACTGGCTGGCCCCCAACGGACGACTGTTGTACAGCGATTTCAGCCTGCCTGCCGGCCCCCTGCCCTGGCGTCTGGCCGGCGCCGTCATCATCCGCCTGCTGTACCTGTTCTTCGGCCTGGTCGCCGGCGTCGAGAGGCGGCGGCTGCCGCGCTTTGTCTGGCCCGAGCAGCTGGCGCTCAGCGCCTCCAGCGAGCGGCTCAAAGGCCTGGTGGTCGGCCAGGTGCGCGTGTGGTCGCCGAATCAGCCGTCTCCCTGCGGCAGCCCGGGACTGCCAGAGCCGCGGCCGGGTGCGCATTTTCCGGTCGCCAGGCCGCCGGGCGCGGCCCTTGGTTCCTGCAGCACCGGCAACTGACGATCTTTACCTCGGCAAGACGCTGAACCGGCAACGCGCCCAGACACGAAAGGAGCCAGTCGTGAACAGACCCCGCATCATGTTCTACCACGACGCCCGCCACTGCCACCTCTATCGCTACGAGCCACCGATGTTCCGCGAGGAGTACGTCGCGATGGTCGACGAGCTGGCCGGCACGCCAGTGGAGGCTATCAACTTCACCTTGGGCGAGGGACGCACGATGCTGCACGACACCCGTGCCGGCGAATTGATGGGCCACAACGTCGAGGTCTGGGACCACCAGGTCTTCCGCCGCGCCGCCGTAAACGCCAAGGGCCTCATCGACCGGGGCCAAGATCCGCTGCGGATCCTTTGCGAGCGTGCTGCCGAGCTCGGCATCCTCATCTACCCGACGTTGACCGTGCAGGGGCCGGGACCGGATCACGCTTCCGTGCGCTGCTCCGACTTCCGGAAGAAAAATCAGCACCTGGAGATCGGCGACAGCGATGGCGTCGATCCGAACCATCCGAGCTTCAGCTGCCTCGACTTCAAACACCCGGAGACCCGCGACGAGCGTTTCGCCATCGCCGAGGAGGTAGTAAACGAGTACGACGTCGGCGGCTTCGAGCTACAGCTCAACATCCTGCCCTACTACTTCCACCCGGACGAGGTGGAAACCGGCCGCGCCGTGATGACCGACTGGGTCGGGCGGGTGTACGAGGCGGTGAAGAAGAGCGGGGTGGAGCGGGAGCTGGTAGTGCACCTGCCGGACCGGCTCGAGGACTGCCAGCGCATTGGGCTGGATCCGGAAGAGTGGGTCCGGCGCGGCATCGTCGACGCGCTGGTGCCGGAGATGTTCGCGCAAAACTACTACATCAAGATGATGGCCGACTACGGCGAGTTCATCCGTCTCGCCGCCGGCTCATCCTGCCGCATCCTGGCGCCGGTCAACAGCATGCTGACCTCCGACCGCATGCTCGACGCGCCGCTGCCCATGATCCGGGCGCAGGCGGTCAGCGCCTGGGACCAGGGAGTCGACGGCCTCTACGTGAACGAGTGGTTCCACCTCTGGCCCTACGAGGCCGAGTTCTACGAGAAGCTCAGGGAGCTCCCCTACCCGAGCATCATGGACAGCGGCGACAAGTTTTATTACGTGCCCACCAACGCGCAGCAGAACCGGATGCAGAGCGATCGCAATCCGCTGCCCGCGCGCATGGACCTGAACCAGCCGGTGGAGGTCGACGTGCGCATCGCCGACGACCTGCCGCGCTGGGGCACGATGGGCCGCGTGCACGAGGTGCTGCTGCGGCTGCGCATCCTGGGTAACAACGAGACCGACGCGATCGACGTCGGGCTCAACGGCCGGCCCCTGCCCGACCGCCTGCGCCGCAAGATCAACTACCTCTACACCATGGACGGACCCCGCTACCGGGTGATGGGCGGCTACTGGCACATCTACAGGCTGGAGGTGGAGCACTGGCCGCGGAAGGGATCCAACGCGCTGCAGGTGGTGCTACGGGCCCGCGACGGCGATCTCGACGAGCAGTTCTGTACGGTCACCGACGTCGAGCTGGAAATCAAGTATCTGAAGGGAAAGAACTTCCACCGGTCCTACGTCGACGCCGACCTCGGGCCCTACGACCACCGGACCTGATTGCGCTCAGTCCTGCGGCCGACTCTCGTAGTTCCGGTGCAGGATGCCCACGTCGCAGGTCAGCGCGTCGCAGTACCAGATCTCGCCTTCTTCCGGCGTCGCCCCGGGTCGAACGGTCATGCCGTGCACCTCGTTCGGCTCAGCCACGCGGAAGACCTGGCGGACGCGGCCCTGTCGCCGCGTGTCCATGAGCATCACCGTGCCGGAGGAGGTGTCGGCCACCCACAGGTGACGCTCATCGTGCCAGCCGACGCCGTGCACCCGCAGACCGCAACTCGGATAACGCTCGACCTCGGTCCAGGTGGCCACCTCCATGACATGGATCGTCTGGGTCGGCGGTGAGGCGCAGTAGAGCCGGCCCGCCCGCCATTCGAGGCCGTGGCAGCTGCTTTCCCGCGCGTCCGGTCTGCCCTCAACCGCCGCGACGTGACCCCGTCCCGGATCGGAATAACGCTCCAGCGTTTCACCCGTCGCCGGATCGAGCTTGACGATGTCCAGGCCGAAGGTGGAACTGATCCACATCGCCCCGGCACCCAGGGTTATGCCACTGGAGTGCTCGGTGTCGGTGTCGAGCTCAGCGAGGACGGCTCCCGTCTCCCAGTCGACCTTCTGCGCCTTGACGGTGACCTGGTCGAGAATCCACAGGCCGTCGTCGGTGGCCTGCAGGGCGTTGGGCTGGGGGCCCGGTGACTTGAAGCGCTTCTCTACGGTTGCCGTGTACTGAGTCATCATCCTCCGCCGGTCGAGGCGATCAGGGCGTGGGGCGAAGATAAACAGATCCAGGAAATCGACCAGGCTGCAACCGTCGTAGGCGAAGGCGACAGCCGGCACCTTGCGGTCCGCGCCAGAGCGCCATGAGGCCGTGCATGTCGGCCTCCGGTGTCGAGGATCGCCTCGCGCAGCGTCCTATGTGAAGCAAAGGGATCATCGGCCGGCTCCAAGTTACCGCAGACACAGGGTGTGTCAGAACGGCAGAACACCCAGATCCTCGCCCTTGCGGAAGGCCATAGCGTCGTCGATCATGGCAAGGATGTCGAAGCGCGGCTCCCACCCCAGCAACGCACGCGCTCTGGTCAGGTCGTGCTCATAGAATGAGGGAGGGCCTTGGGTAACGGTGGCATCCACGTACGGGATGCCCAGGTGCCGGGATAGGTGGGGCACCGCCTCCTCCCAGGTGAAGGCTCGCGGCCCGGCCAGCTGGATCGTCGCACCGACCAACTGCTCGGCATCGAGGGCGCTGACCAGTCCACTGACGATGTCGCGCACGTC
>Ga0310344_10002893_pt1 | contig 12876 bp, 12 predicted proteins | sample HC15DNA20200_MG_FD_203801 | JGI IMG/M metagenome (GOLD analysis project Ga0310344, IMG submission 203801) | Marine microbial communities from station ALOHA, North Pacific Subtropical Gyre - HC15-DNA-20-200_MG | ecosystem: Environmental > Aquatic > Marine > Oceanic | place: Pacific Ocean: North... | reverse complement strand
CTGCTTCATTCGTACCCATTATCAGAATGGCAATCCTATTCGCTTTCACAGCTAATATGCTAGTCGGAGGATGGTTTGCACTAGATGGAAAAATCAGTCTAGGCGCATATTCAGTTATTGTTTTCATCACTCAGAGATTGTTATGGCCGCTCACAAGACTGGGCGAGACCTTCGACCTCTACCAACGAGCAATGGCATCTACTTCCAGGGTCCTAGACCTACTGGACACAGAGATTGGCATTGTAGAGGGGGATACCAAACTTGAGCAGGTTGAAGGTGAAATTAGTTTCAATGATCTAGATTTCTCTTATCCTGACAGAGAGACCGTGCTAGAAGGAGTCAACCTAACCATTCCAGCAGGAGAAACTGTCGGCCTTGTTGGCTCTACGGGCTCCGGTAAGACAACACTAGTCAGGCTGTTGCTGAGGTTCCACGATCCCGACTCAGGCTCAGTTTCCCTTGATGGCCACAATGTCAGAGAACTTACGCTAGAATCCCTCAGAGAATCGGTCTCACTAGTCAGCCAGACGACCACCCTATTCCCTGGAAGTGTTCGCGACAACATTCTGTATGGAGACCCTACAGCCGATGACGAGGCAGTCGTAGAAGCTGCTAGAGTAGCAGAAGCACTTCCTTTCATTGAGAGCCTCCCTCTAGGGTGGGAAACCGACATCGGAGAGGGTGGTCACAGACTCTCAGGTGGCCAACGCCAGAGAATCGCTATCGCTAGAGCCGTACTCAAGGATGCGCCCGTATTGGTGTTGGATGAAGCAACTAGCAATGTCGATAATGAAACCGAGGCAGCATTGAAGCGATCAATAGAGAGGATATCAGTTGGCAGGACTACTCTGATTATCGCACACCGCCTGTCCACAGTCAGGAATGCAGATACCATCGCAGTTCTGGGCAATGGTTCAATCTCAGAGACCGGCACTCATGAGGAATTACTCAATGGCAACGGGCTATATCCTAGACTCTGGGCCGTCCAAACAGGAGAGGTTTCCCAATGAGCGAAGAGAGAGGTTTGCCCAAACTCACTGATTTAGCCAAGACTATCGGGTTCGAGATTACTGAGTTCAAGGAAGGAAGTTGTGTAGTCGAGTGCATTATCCGTAAAGATCACCTGAATATGGGAGGAGTAGCCCATGGAGGTATTCATGCAACCCTGCTCGACTCAGCGATGGGAGGTACATTAGTTTCGACTCTCGCAAAAGAAGAATGGTGCGCCACAGCACAAATCGACATCTCATACCTCAATGTAGCAGGGGTCGGAGAGAGATTGATCGCTTCAGGTGAAGTGGCTCGTAGAGGAAGGAATCTGGCCCATTTGGAGGGTAAGTTGGTGACTTCCGAGGGAACCAAAATTGCAACTGCCAAGGGGACATGGGCCATCTGGGAGACAAGACCTAGTAGCCAGAATCAGTGAAGGTCTGCCGGGAACAGATTAATCCGCTACCTCATGTTCGCGATAATCATGGCAAGGTCTGACTCTGTCCTATTCTTCTTAGCCGGTTTCACTCAATTGCTAATTGGCTCAGAGTTGGCCTCTATCGATCCCGCTCTAGCAATCCTTGGGCTGGTCTTAGAAGTCACAGGAGGAAGTTCCGTGCTAGTCGGAATATACTTGCTGATGTTCGTTGCTAGACATCACAAGGAGTTCACAGAATCTTACAATAAACTCGAGAAGGCTACAATGGCCAGAGGCGATTCTGGAAGACTAAAGCGGGTAGATCCTCTGCCGGTAAAAAGACGAATGACTAATGTTGTAGTCCCTGGTATTTTGGCGTTCATTGCAGCCATGGCATGGCTGACCAACTAGCAGGTGTGACATGAGCAAGCCCAAGCAGGGCCTTGATGAGATGGTCGACCGTGTAATCGACAACCCTGCGTATGACATGTTCGGAGGTTACCACATCTTCCTAAGGAGAGTAACTATTCCTATTCTTCTTATTCTAGTGTTCATGATGGTGTATGATTTCCTATTGAAGTTCATTTCTGATGATCCAGCGCTAATTCTCTCCGCATTGATTACCGGCCTTTCTGTCGGACCAATTTTAGGTATAGAGCGTTATATCGCAGAGACATGGTATGGGAAATGAGCGATTTCTCAGTCTTTGGTCGCCGAATGGGTAAAGTGGGGATGCCCTCGTTGGAGAAACAATGAGCATACTGGACGACTTCGATATCTTCGAGCTACTTGGGTTTGGGGAAGCAACTGGCCTTGAGTTGATATTTGCCGCTTCAGCCCTAGTCGGCGGGGTACTTTTCCTGCTTTGGTTCGCATTGATGATGATTGGAGGCGTTGCTGCAGATGTCTTTGAAGGCCTTCTGGGATTGGAGGGAGTTGGAGATCTCGGTGCCGACGCCTCGTTCAAGGCCCTAACATTCCAAGGCCTGATGGCATTCCTAATGTTCTTCGGTCTAGCAGGACTCTACACGATGAAGGCTACAGATACATCCACTATCGCAATCGGAGTCGGCGGCGCTGCCGGTTTTGCATCTATGTGGGGAACTGGAAAACTATTCCAGTTGTTTATCACTCTGCAATCTGACGGTACTGTTGAGATTTCCGAGGCAGTCGGCGCTAACGGAACCGTTTATCTGAGGATCCCACATGATGGTGCAGGACAAGTCCAAGTCAACTTTGGAGGCAGTCTCCGAACCATGAATGCGAAGTCCCACGATGATGCCGAAATTGGCAATGGTGAATTCATTGAAGTTGTTGATATCATGGGCGATGTACTAATTGTAAAGCGCAAGTAATCACTCTACTTCCGAATTACTTTCGAAAGTGTGCAGGGAAAGCCTTCATGACCTCACCTGCCCTCTTAGGTGCAGAGGCGAAGCATATGGCTGAAACCGGAGCACTCCTAACGACGATGATATTTGCAACTGTACTGGTACTTGTGGCTGTGACAATTTTCTTTGCACAGCGCTACAAGAGATGTCCTCCTGACAAGGTTATGGTCATCTACGGACGTACAGACAAAGGCCGTCCTTCTAGGACTATTCACGGCGGTGCAGCATTAGTCTGGCCATTAATTCAGGACTATGCATACCTCCCTCTAACTCCGATTACAATCAACATCGATCTCAGAAACGCCCTATCTCTACAGAACATCAGAATCAATGTCCCGAGCACCTTCACTATCGGAATCAGCATCGAGGACAACATCATGCAGAATGCAGCTCAGAGGCTGCTTGGCCTGAAGATGGAAGATATCGAGAGGATGGCCGAGGAAATAATTCTCGGTCAACTACGTCTGACTGTCGCTTCATTGACCATCGAGCAGATTAACCAAGATAGAGACAACTTCCTTGAGCGAATCAACAACAATGTCGAGAAGGAACTTGAGAAGGTTGGTCTAAGGCTAATCAACGTGAACATCGTCGACATCACTGACGACTCAGATTATATCGAGAGCATTGGTAAGAAGGCAGCAGCCACTGCAGTTGAGAACGCACGTGTAGATGTTGCAAACGCAGAGAGAGATGGTGCCATCGGTGCCGCACAGGCTGACAAGACTCGTGAAATCCAGGTCGCTGAGAACATGGCCGAGGCATCAAAGGGTCGCAAGGCGGCCGAGGCAGACCAACGTGTCTATGTTGAGAATCAGGAAGCCCTCGCAGTTTCTGGTGAGAATGTCGCTCAGGCAGAGATTGCCGTTGCCAATGCAGACCTAGCTGAGGCAGAAGCAGCAGCTAAGCAAAGATCGGATGTCGCAGCAGCAAACGCCGAAGCAGCGATCCAGCGTGCTAGATACGCAGAAGAGGAAGAGAAGTTGAAGGCTAGTGAAATTGTTCGTGAGAATATCCAGAAGCAGCAGATTGAGATTGCTGCTGAGGCCGAAGCAGAGCGTCAGAGGCGCGTAGCCCGTGGTGAGGCCGACGCTATCCTAGCTGTCTACGAGGCCGAGGCCGAAGGTATCCAGAAGGTCCTGGACGCCAAGGCACATGGTTACCAGAACTTAGTCAACAGCGCTGCCGGCGACCCTAAGGCCGCAGCTACTTTGCTCATGGTCGAGAAGATTGAGAGTATGGTATCGGCACAGGTCGAGGCGATCCGCAACCTCAAGATCGACAAGGTTACTGTCTGGGACGGAGGAAACAATGCAGATGGTTCGTCTGCTACTAGCAATTTTGTTAGTAGCCTAGTGCAAAGTCTGCCACCTATTCATGATGTGGCTAAGATGGCAGGAGTAGACTTGCCTGACTACCTCGGCTCGATGGCTGAGGACACACAAGAAGACGGCGAGTAGACTGTCCCTTAGGGACAGTCATCCTCATGAAGAGGGCTTGCTTGGCCATACCATGTCTAGGACTGATGTGGTAATTGTCGCAGGTGCTCGAACTCCATTCTGTGAATGGCTAGGTGGAAAGCGTGGAGATGGCCAACCTGGCGGTAGGTTAGCATCACTATCCACCGAAGAATTAGGGACAATTGCAATTCAAGGGGCGCTTGAGAAGTCCGAAACAGATCCAAATTCAGTAGATCATGTTGTAATGGGTCACGCCTTACAGACTTCTGGCCAAGCAATTTTTGGAGCTAGACATGCAGGTCTCAATGCAGGAATACCTCAGGAAGTCCCCATGCTCACAATGAACCGACTTTGCGGCAGCGGCGCACAGTCAATCGTCACTGGGGCACAGATGATTATGCTTGGAGAGGCAGAAGTCGTAGTTGCCGGAGGTATGGAAAATCTCTCTCAGGCCCCACATGTTCTGAGAGGAGAACGCTCAACACACAAACTGGGCAGACCTCCTCAAGAGGGCTACATTCTACCCAAGGACATGGAGGACTATCTGTTCACCAATCTTCTCGACAATACATGTGACTCATTCATGGCCCAGACTAGCGACAGACTGTGTCACAAGGTAGGTGTGACCCGTGAACAGGCAGACGAGTTTGCTGCTCTAAGCCATTCTCGAACTGAGCAGAGCATAGACTCAGGACTCTTTGGGTCAGAGATTGTAGAGGTAGAAACCGAAGACGGTACAATCACCACTGCTCACGAGGACCACTTCGTGCGAGGAACTACAGTAGAATCTCTCTCAGGCTTAAGGCCGCATTTTGGACCTAATTCTCTGGTGACTGCAGGCAATGCCTCCGGAGTTGTAGACGGTGCAGCAGCGGTCGTTCTGAAATCTGCTGAGAAGGCTGCAGCAGATGGCGACAAGCCTCTAGCTAGAATCGTTGACTGGGGAATAATTGGGCTGGATCCTTCAATCATGGCCTATGGTCCAGTTCCTAGCAGTAGACTAGCATTAGAAAGAGCAGGTCTCGGCATTGAGGACATTGACAGATGGGAGATTAACGAGGCATTCTCCGGTCAAGCGGTAGCTTGTATCCAGGAACTAGGCCTAGATGTTGAGAAGGTCAATGTGAATGGAGGCGCAGTCGGCCTAGGTCATCCACTCGCTGCAACAGGCACCAGACTCGTACTTACCTTGGCTCACGAACTCAAGCGAAGTGGTGGCAAATATGGCGTTGCGACAGCCTGTATTGGCGGTGGCCAGGGAATCGCCGTAATCATCGAATCTTGCTAATTCACCATAATCGCCTAGTAGGAGAGGTTATTCATGATGAATTCAAGCGTATTCCATGGCAGAGCACATACCCGGAACAGGACACGCAAACAGGACACGCAGCCTCGTGAAGACCCTTACCTGGAGAACATTAGCGACAACTGACACGATTATTATCGCCAGAGTAATCACTGGTAGCTGGACTGTGGGATTGGGAATAGCTAGCATCGAGGTGATTACCAAGATGTTCCTCTACTACTTCCATGAGAGGGCGTGGAGCTGGTCTGATTGGGGTCTTGAGGACCTAGATGTTCCAGACGCTACCCCTACTCATTGATGGCAGTCCAATCTAACTATGGAAATCTCTCGATGATTCGTTTGAGGACCGTCGGTATTATTTGTCAGATGCAAAGGCCCCTCGCTCAGTTAACATGGGGCAGACGCGGAAGCGGAGTTTGATTAAGGCGGCCTCTTGGAGGGCAATTGCATCTCTGACCGGTGCGGCAATAGTGGTTGTTCTAACTGGAGAAATGGAACACGGCGGAGCCTTCCTAGCGGCCGATGCTTCTCTCAAGATGGTCTTCTATTATCTGCACGAGCGTGGCTGGGAAGCCGTCACATGGGGCGTCTTGTCCGACTAATCCTCGATGTACCAATGTTTCTTCTTTGGAGAGAGTGGGCGTTTCATCCACATCGGCCGTCGCTCTCCTCTTGGATGAGTTTCGCGCGCCTTAGCCATCTCATTCCAGCGCTTGTAGTACTGGAATGACTTCTCTGTGTCGACCTCAACATCGCCGTATTTCTCCTCCTTTGAGGGTCGACTAAGTCGGACCTTCTGCAACCAGCAGTGCGCGCCACTAATTGGATCCGGCTGAACTGCGTGGGTGATGTTCTGATGAACCCCTCCATCTCTCCACCATATCCGGTTAGTGTCTGGATCATCTGACTTCCAAGGAGAGATTCCAGATACCGTCCTCATCCTCTGCTTGCCTTCTCCGATATCTTCAATCTGAACTTCGTTACTTAGGAATCGATTTCCTTGGTCTTGCGAACGCCTCCATCTGCCGATGTGATGGGAGCAACCAATTACTCCTGGCTTAATTCCTTCAGTTACCCAGACCTTGTCGACGAACCAGCCAATTTCAGTCTCAATCTTTAGCAAATCACCTTCCGAGACTCCGAGTTTGGTAGCATCTTTGGGATGAATCCAAATTGGATTACGATGACCAATCTCAACTAGCCACTTCGCATTTGCAGATCTAGAATGGATGTGCTGTGGGAGCCGGAAGTTAGGGAGTAAGCAGTATTCATCTTCTCCCTGTAGGTTGTCTGGATGTACATGGCTGTGGATTCGATAGTGAGGAATCGCATGCTCTGGATATCCGAACTCGACCATGGTCTGAGAATAGAACTCCTGCTTCCCACTCGGTGTGGGCCAACCTTCTTGCTCATGCTTGGAATAAGTCGCCTCCTCAATGAGGAAGGCTCCATGCTTCCTCATGTAGCCTAGGGCGTCAAGCCCTTCTTCGGCAGCTGCCTCACTAAGTCCCGGAACTCGCTCAAAGGTGTACCGGTAGTATTCGTCGATTGTGATTTTCTCACCCTCTCGATAGGGGCTCATGAAGTGCTCACGGATTCCCATAGTCCCATCGTCAATCCTCCATGACAGCTCATTCCAGAACTCATCTTCCTCCCAAACCTCTCCCGGATTCACCTCGCTCGTGAATTCGACATCCTTTCCTTCTCTGCGAGCGAACTCACGTAGTACTGGTTGTCGGAAAGCCACCCACTTGCCCGCGGAAGTTGCATACGAGTTGATGTCATGCCGTTCCGATGCATGCCCCATGGGAAGAACATAGTCTGCGAAGAATGCTGTCTCGTTCCAGGTTGGAGTCAGGGCGATGTGACAGCCGATACTGTCCTCATCCTCCAACATCCGCATCCATGAGAATCCATCTGGATAGGTCCAGACTGGATTGAATACTCGTGTGAAGTAGACATCAATCTCTCCTCTGCCATCTCTAATTAGGTGCGGCAGGATGTGACTCATTTCGTAATGCGCAAGAGTGTACTCTGGAGGGAAGTGCAATTCATTCCAGCCATCCGGGTCGCCCGGTTCGTCAAACAATTCGGGACTGAACTTCGACCAAGAGTTCGGAGAAGTGCCTCCTTCTGTCCCCACACTTCCAGTCAGAACGTTAAGCAGATGCAGGGTCCGAGAGACCTGCCATCCACCTAGATTACCAATAGCAGCAGACCTCCAAACATGAGTACTCAAACGACTTCCAGCATTTGCCACAGCCTCTCCCGCCTCGATTACCTGCTCTACAGGGATACGACACTCCGATGCTGCAAACTCAGGAGTGTACTCCTCATACTCTTCCAAAAGTAAACTGATGAATCTCTCAAATGTGCACGGCTCATCGGGATGGTCGGCATTGAGCCAATCCTCCCAGTTTACCCAATTTTCAAGGAAGTCTCGATCGTATAGGTCCCGCTCGAGAATCATCTTTGCCCAAGCGAGGAATAGGGCCGACTCTGATCCCGGCCAAGTAGGTAGCCAATGGTCGGCCATAGAAGCAGTATTGGAGAGCCGGGGGTCAATCACAATCAGTTTGGCTCCGTCAATCATTCCCTCTAGGATTCTCTGCGCATGTGGATTGAAGTAATGTCCAGTCTCCAAATGCGAGGAGGTCAGAAGTATGACCTTGGCATTGGAATGATCTGGAGACGGGCGGTCATGCTTGTGCCACAGGCTGTATCCGGTTCGAGCACCCGACGAACAGATATTGGTATGGCTGTTGTGTCCATCGACTCCCCAGGCCTTCAACACCCTCTCCACATATCCCTCGTTACCAGGCCTGCCTACATGATACACCACTCTGTCCTTTGCCTCAGTCTTGAGTGAGGCTCTAATCTTGGACGAAATCTCGTCGAGGGCTTGATCCCAGTAGATTCTCTGCCACTTGCCCTCTCCTCTCTTACCAACTCGCTTTAGAGGGTACAGAATCCTCTCGGTGTCGTTGATTTGATTGATCGTGGCTGGTCCCTTGGCACAATTCCTACCTCTACTTCCGGGGTGATGCGGATTGCCCTCAAACTTGGACACCTCTCCAGTTTCTTTGTCGACATATGCCAGCATCCCACACGCCGACTCACAGTTGAAGCAAGTAGTAGGGACGAGAGAATATCTCTTCTCTACCATCTTTGGCCATTCTTGAGCATCCAGTTCGACATGGTCATGCCAATCATCAGGACTTGGATACTTACGCAACTCCCCAGTACTGCCAGAGGAACGCTCTCGATCGAGGTCGGGTATGATTCTCATCTTCTGAGCGATTTTCTCAATGAATGTCCGAGCCATTTTTTCACCTCAATGCAGAGTCTCCAGTTGCGGTTCGATTACCGTTCTGTGGCCATGCCAAGCGACAAGGATAAGACACGGGATGGCGAGAACTGATAGAAGCAGATTAGTCGGAGAGAGCAAGGCGACACAAGCAGCACCAGCAACCAGAACCTCGACAGTCATTTTGGCTGTCAGAGTACGGTCTTTTGACCACGACCTGCCCTTTGCCTGCTTCAATAGCCAGGCGGTGTATATCCCAGTCAACAGCGCAAGCGGAATGCCGGCATATGCTAGGTATTCCAGATATGTACGATCCAAGTCAAGCAACAGAACTAGGAAACTACAGCCGAGAACTCCGCCGAAACCGCCCAATAGATACGCCCCTTTTACTAACCACGAGTCCCAATTCGGCCGCAGCATCACATACAGGAATCTGAAGGGCCGATCTAGATCAATGACCAACAGAACTCCAGTGATTCCAAGGAAGGAGGTGCTGACTATCAGAAGCCTCCACCACAAACCATCAGTCATCTCAAGATAGCCTGCTAGCATCATCAGCATCGCAACAAGATATGCACCACTGGCTATTGCCTTAGTGAATACATATGCCGAGACTTCCCAGCCCCATAGCACGCCTTTCGAGGGCTGGTCGTAACTGCGCTTAACATTCTCCTCATCATCCAGCTTCTCCATCACATCCCGGATAATCGCTCTGTCTCTGGGTGCTGCTGCTCTGGCCTTCTTCTCAAGTGCTAGTTGGATAATCATCGATTGTGTGTCAGCCGCTCCAGCCCTCTTCTCGGCGTACTTCGCAAAGTGCCCAACACCGGCCGCTTGATCTGTCCACAGGTATTCTCCAGAGCGTTCAGTAGAATGAGGGTTCAAACTCTCTTCACTCGTTTCGACATAGAATACATTTGGTTTAGCACCAGACTCGGGTTTGCGAACAGTTGTCTCATGCTCGGATAGGTACCCCGAGATTGATGAATTAGGATCATCTAGGTCGCCTGAAATAATCGCTTCTACAGGGCAAACGATGACGCAAGACGGCTCGTATGAATGCTCGATTCTGTGTGCGCAATAATTGCATTTTGCCGCAGTTCCCTTGTTTGGATCGATATACAATGCGTCGTAGGGGCAGGCCTGCATACATGACTTGCAGCCTATACAACGATCATCATCGAAGTCAACGATACCATCGGAACGGGTGAATAGGGCAGTAGTGGGGCAGATAGTAGTGCAAGGCGAGTCCTCGCAGTGATTGCAACGGTGGACACTGAATTCACGAGTAACATCAGGATAAGTCCCCTTCTCGATATACTTCACATGAGTTCTGTTAACTCCAATCGGAACATCGTGTTCAGACTTACAAGCGACAGTACAGGCATGGCATCCGATACACTTCCGATTGTCTATCACGAAGCCATAATTGACCATGTTCCGCCCTCTATGAGGGCGGACAGACCATCTTGGCAAATGATTCTTCTCTAAATTATACAAGCAGGCTAACTATGCCTAAAGCTACTATCCAGGTGCCTATGCTAGATCCAATATTGCCCATCATTGTCACCAGTAGAACCTTTCCTACACGGTTTTTCCACCACACGGACAAGTTTTCCATCGAAAGGAATTCCCGAGCATCGCCACCTGTTGGTGGAGTGATTTTCAACTGTGTATAACCTGCAAACCAACCCGCTGCAAGGAAGGGATTGAGGGATGTAATAGGTGAGGCAATTGCCCCCACTATGACTGAAAGAGGATGTCCTCTGGCCAACATTACCCCCAGTCCAGTTAGGCCAGCATTAATGACTAGCCAAGCCAAAGCAGCCTGCTTCACTGCCTCAATGTCACCATTGTACCACATCCACCCCACTCCGCCAAATAGGAACAGAGGAATGGCAATCATCAGTGCCTTAGGCCAAATCGCCTTACGTGGCTCAATATTCAACTCAGCGATTCGAGAAGCAGTTTCCATTGCTGACTCAGATAGATTCTCCTGAATTCCCTTCAGATGACCTGCTCCTACAACAGCCAGTATTTTTCCGCGCCCTCTTATCTGCTGGATTCTGCCGGCTAGAAAAGCATCTCTTTCATCGATTAATACCGAGCCGGCTGCAGGAGCAACCTCTCTTGCCTCCTCCATTAATTTGGAGAGTAAATCAGAGTCTTCCAGAAGCTCCTCTACCGATGCCCCATCTTCATCGTCTTCCTGCCACAATAAGGCATCAAGCACCCTGGCTTTCTCAAAGAAACCCATCTTCGACCAAGCTCTTCTCAGAGTGATGAGAACATCTCTGTCAATCAATTCTACAGGGATACTGGATTCATCTGCGGCCTCGATAGCTGCCAACAACTCTGCTCCGGGCTTCTCTCCAGAAGAAATCCCCATTCTGCGCTGTTCTGCAGCCAGGGCAGATTGTAGTAGTATCATGTGTGACTTACCATCATTGAGGATTTTCAGCAAATCCTCGTTGTCGAGTGCATCCGGCTCAAGCAGCGAGGCCCTGCGAGACTCGCACAATTCCACAGCCACCAAATCGGGCGACCACTCCTTGATTTGATTGCGAACCAGTTCCACAGAGGCAGAGCTGATATGCGCCGTCCCTACAAGTCTTAGATTCTCATCTATGTCGATGATATTCTTACTCGAATCAGACATGTTTCACCTCAAAGCACCCATTGCAGCGAATAGATCTGCATGCTCTGCGACATCATGCACCCTGATGATATCAACTCCTTTGTCCTTAGCTCTAGCAGCAACTCCAAGACTCCCTGCAAGCCTATCATCTGTAGATTCACGACCAAGTAACCGAGAAAACATCGACTTCCGACTAACTCCCCACAACAGAGGCATCTTTTCGTTGGGAACAACATCTCTTCCTGAGGCCAATAGGGATAGATTATGCTCCAGATCCTTGCCGAAACCTATTCCTGGATCTGCTATGATCATACTCGGGTCTACTCCCAAGTCTGTGAGTGTAGAGAATGCCTTCCCAAGAAAATTTCTAACATCATGCACTACATCTTGGTAACTTGGGTTATTCTGCATGTTCTCAGGAGTTCCTTGCATGTGCATTATACAGATGGGGCATCCGCTTTGCACAATTAGTTCGGCCATTTGAGAATCAGAAAGAGCCGAGACATCGTTGACCATGTCTGCACCTGCTTCTAGGGCCTGTCTGGCCACCAAGGCCCTGCGAGTGTCAATAGAGATACAAGTATCCGGCAAAGCCTCGCGAATAGCAATGATAACTGGAATGACTCTTTCAATCTCTTCTTCAGTATTGACCGGAGCGGCTCCTGGACGAGTCGACTCTCCTCCAATATCAATCCAATCTGCTCCTTGTTCTACCATCTCTATGGCCCTTGAAACTGCAGATTCAGCGGAATTGAGCCGAGATCCCTCGTGAAAAGAGTCTGGAGTGAGGTTGAGGACACCCATTATTCGTGGAAATCCATCATTCCGGCGAATCAACATAGGTCGCCAGTCGGCCATCTCAGTCACCCCATTCGACGCATGCTTTATGATGTGACGGAGAGGCAATCCCTCGATGGTTCTGGGAGATGACTCTCTAGATGAGGGCAGTCAGGCTGTTGATACGGCCCCAGTAAATGGAGCCGGTAACGCTACTTCGGCCTACAACATGGAGATGATGGAGTCTATTGTTCAAAGACTCAAACCAGAAGATCGCCACCAAATTAGAGACATGATTTCCGAGCGAGGAAGGACCTCTGGAGCGCTCGCAATCGCCTCAATCCTATTTTGGTGGCTGGCTATCCACAACGGAGGCGACACGCTTGGAGATTCCGACCTACCTAACTCGATGATTGGCGACTTCACTTTCTATCGACTAAGTCTCATTGTCCCCGGACTTACATTGATTGCAACGATTCTACTCACTATGGGGAGAGAGAAGGGACAATCTCTGCCTTCCAACGCTGGAGGAGTGTTGGCTGTACTGGCTGCTTTCTTCGTCCTAGAGCCGGTCGGCAGAGCGTTGTTG
>Ga0310344_10002892_pt1 | contig 12876 bp, 11 predicted proteins | sample HC15DNA20200_MG_FD_203801 | JGI IMG/M metagenome (GOLD analysis project Ga0310344, IMG submission 203801) | Marine microbial communities from station ALOHA, North Pacific Subtropical Gyre - HC15-DNA-20-200_MG | ecosystem: Environmental > Aquatic > Marine > Oceanic | place: Pacific Ocean: North... | reverse complement strand
TAGTATTGAGTATTTTGACTCTACGATTGATGGAATTGTAATTCTTTCTGCTATTGACGAACAGCCAATTATCCCAAATCGCAGACTATTTCTCATAATAAGGAAATTTTTTTTGTGATTATATCTTTTGTTGAGAATATGTATATTTTTTGTATCTAGTTTTCAGTTGGCAGGATTTTCTCTCTGATTATTGTTCCAATAATATTTAGTATATGCCTTGGTTTAATTTTTTTCCCCTCTTCATAGGTTCGTCCATGATAAACAATAGGTACATCATATATTTTACTAGATTTTCTTATTATTTTGGATAATATTTCAGCTTGCTGTTCCCAACCATCAGTTCTTAATTTGCTGGGAGTGATATTTGCTCTTCTAAAAATAAGATATCCACTGTAAATATCAGTGAATTTTGTATTATTTAATAAATTGAATAAAGATGTGATGAAATTATTTCCTATTCTGTTCCTGGCATATCCACCCTGCCTTGTTAAGGACGAACTCATTAATCTACTACCCATTACAATATCTGCATCAAATTTTATTACTGGTTTCAAAAGTTTTTCATATTCAGATGGGTCGTACTCCATATCAGCATCTTGAAATAAAATATAATCACCAACGGCAGATTTTAGTCCGTCTCTAACTGCACCACCTTTACCTTTATTTTTTTCTAAATTAATTAATTTGGTGTATAATTTTGGATTGTTTTTTAATAATTCTAATGAACAATCTTTTGAACCATCATTAATCACTATAATCTCCGTTAATATAGAATCTATTTTTTGTTGATTTACCTTCTCAAGTACATCAATAATTGTTCTTTCTTCATTGTATACAGGTATTATTATACTAATTTTGATTTGATTTTGTGAACTCATTATTTTCCTTTATAATTTTTGTGTGTCCATGTAAGAAAACGCTTTAATCCCTCACTAAAATTAATTTCTGGTTTGTAGTTTATTTCATCTTTTGCCTTTTGAATATCAGGGCATCTTCTCTTAGGTTCATCAGAGGGATATGATTCTGGATATGGAATTACGTCAAAAGGTATATCTCTTTTTAAAACTTGTTGGATATTTTGTACTACGTCTAGCATAGAAACCTCTGGTGAGGGATTTCCAATATTGTAAACTTCACCTTTTTTACCATCTAAAATTACCTTTAACAAACCAGTAATACCATCTGTAATGTAACAAAATGTTCTAGTCTGTGTTCCGTTGCCATAAATTTTAAGAGGTAATTTTGATTTTATTTTACTTGCAAAATTTGGTAGAGCCCTATAATCTTCCTCTTGCATACCAGGACCATACAAATTAAATGGTCTAACAATGTTAGTATGAACATCAAATTTATGTTGAAAAATATAACATAATGTTTCTCCTACTCTTTTACTTTCATCGTAACATGCTCTAGCACCCAAACAAGGAACATTCCCTAGATATGATTCGGGAGTTGGAACATTATTAGGATCAGGATCACCATATATTTCACTTGAAGAAAAAAACAAAAATTTAGATTTTTTTTCTTTTGCAAGATGTAACATATTTTGTGTCCCAGTAATTGCAACTTCTAAAGTTTCAATAGGATATTTCTTATAATAATGTGGACTTGCAATTCCTGCTGCATGTATTATATAATCAATTGATTGTTTAACATCAAGTTTCCTTATTACATCATGTTTTATGAAACTTACATTAGGGTCTTCTGATAATTTTGAACCTATTTGTCCAGAAGTAATCAAATTATCTACAGCTATAACTTTCACAGGATCATTGAAATAACTTTGATTAAATTTTTTAAAAACTTCAATAAAATATCTTCCCAAAAAACCTCTTGCACCCGTAATTAGTACAGTTTTTCCTTCAAAACCTTGTCTTGAATCAAGTCTTTCTGCAATTTCATCAATATCGGATTGTAAGAAAAATTCTGCCAATTAATACACCTTTAATTGTGGTAGTGGAATTATGAAATGACCACCCAGATCCTTGATTTTTTGATGTCGTTTCATTATAGATTCAGCAAAATTCCATGCCAATATAATTACATAGTCTGGATTTTTTTCATATAATTTTTCTGAAGAATATACTGGAATATGCATGCCAGGCGTAAATAATCCCTGCTTTAATGGACTATCATCGATTATGTAGTCAATAATTTCTGGTTTAATAGCAAAATGGTACAAAAACGTTGTAGCTTTAGCAGGAGCACCAAACCCCACAATTGATTTTTGATGGTGTTTTAGTTTTTGTAAAAGTTTCTGTAATTCATTCTTTTCGTTATTTATGTTCTGAAGAAATTTTACATAAGTTTCAAATTGATCTATTCCAATCTCTTTTTCTAAAGTTATGCAATGTTTCACAGAATCACCAATTTTACGCAAACCATCCTTCATTTGAGCAATTCCTCTTAGTGAACCACCATGACTATCAACCCTGATAGCCTCTATCAACTCCATTTCATTATCATTGAAAAATTTAATCAAAGGGATTACTGAATGGTATGATATGTGTTCGTGATAAATTGTATCAAATAGGTTCTTCTGTATAACATCAACTAAATATGAAACTTCAAAAACAAAAATCCCGTTTGGTGTTAATAAATTTTTAATACCGTTTATCATATCTTTCATATCATTTACATGTGCAAATACGTTATTTGCAGTAATTATTTCCGCAGTTCCATACTTTTTTCGAATAGATTTTGATAATTCAAAGGAAAAAAAACCATTTAGTGTTTCAATACCGTCTGAATTTGCTTTTGAACTAATTTTTTTTGCGGGATCAATTCCCAATATCCTACTACCTTTTTCTTTAAAGAAACGCAAAAATGTTCCATCATTAGAGCCTATATCAATGACCAACGACTTTTTATTTTCTAGATAGTTATTAATTAAAAAATTTGCATATTCCTCAAAATGTTTTACGAATACCGGTGATGTTCCAGATACATAGACATAATCTTCAAATAATATGTTTGAATCGACTACATCTAATAATTGAACATGATTACAATCTTCACAAAAAAAGATATCTAATGGATAACAGTCTTGTTTTATTGATATTTTTTGTTTATCTACAAATGCATTAGCCGGCGGGGTAGGTTCTAAACTGAAAGCTAATTTTAAATTTGTATTATTACATAAACGACATATATTTTGCCGCTTACAAGGTTCATTCATTTAAACACAACATCAGGTGAAACTAATTCTGTTCTAACAAGATCTGCTTCATATTTTGATTGAATACGAGAATTTCCACCTAAAGTTAAAAATGTCGTATCTTCATGAAAAACCATCGCATGTTCTACCATAGGAGGAGTGAAAAATAATTGCTCTTTTTTAATTTTAGTCATTTGTGGCGCCTTTTTTACTCCTACTGGTCTATAGTAATAATCAATACTACCTTTTAGAACATAACAGAAATGCCAATCTGTTTTATGATAATGATTAGCCCTAACAGTTCCTTTTTTTGAAGTAATTAGTACACAGCTTTTAAAATCAATATCTACAAGTGGTTGTATTTTACCACGTTCATCTACAAATGGCGCTTCTTGTTTGATAATAACATCCTTTGGTAAAACTATTCCATTTTTGGACAAATTGATCAAAAATTAAAAAATTTTCTCCTTTAAAAAATATACTATACTTTGTGCTTATAAATTAAAATCTATAGATTACATAAATGAGTTATCTAGAATTTAATTAGAATTAGATACTTATCATTTTCCAGATTTGAAAACATCATAATCTATACTAAAGATCTTTACTCTTAATTTTTCATAACCCTCGTCTTCAGCATCAAATACTTTAGTCAAATATGGATATTTCTTTTCGTTTTCATATAGTTCATCAACAAACGAAAAGAAGGAATCACCATCTTTTGCAGACATTATATGTGTTAAACCAAATTTTTCACCATTGAAAACAAGTTCACCCATAGATTCACCATATATCATTACTCTGTTTTTTGCTTCATCTGGATAATTAAAAAATAATTTAGTTTCATCCCAATTTTCTGTAATTCTGATAGATTTGAACGTATCAGGTTGATTGTAAACAATGGGATGGTTAAAGTAATTCTGAAAATCTGTATGTTCAAAGAGAAGTTTTGCATTTAAATCATAAATCATAAACTTGGCAAATTCTAATTTTTCCTTCTCTAAAATAGGATCTGGTCTTTCATAATCTAGTGTATAGACAGCCGAAACAATAACCACAGAAGCAATTATTGTTAAAATTAATATATTATTTTGATTCATGGTACGCAAAAATTTGTTAGTTTTGTTATATTGTAATTTCATAATTGGAATCGTGGCAAAAATACTGAAAAAAGGAAATAGGAAAAATATCAATCTTTTATCAGGAATGACTGAAAAAGCTAGAATCATTGTACACATAGATGCTATGATAAAGATCCAAATTGCAACAAGACGATTTCGATTGATACCGGGTGATTTTACTGAAAAATATAGACCTAATGGAAGTAAAATAAAAAAGTAAGGAAATGTCATTCGTGCAGCAATGGATAATACATTGTACATTCCAGTTAAGACGAATTTATCAAGAAATGATAATATTCCATTGTCAGAAATATAATCAAATGCAGAGTAAGCATCAGCCTCTATATTCACACTTCTGCTCATCGAATATTCACCAATCCATATTCTTTCTGCAATCCAATTATACATTGGATCACCAAACTGATCATATCGTTGAATTAACATTGGTGATACAATTAGGAAAACAATGGCAATGTAGATGACATAATTTCTTATCGAGTGTGATGAGTTTCTAAAATAAATAAAATAGATTATAGATATTATAAGTAACATCATAAAGCCATTAGGTCGGATCCACCAAATGATTCCAGTTAAAATAAATGGAATTACAGCGTATCTGTTATTTTTATCTAAAATAAAATAAAATGAACTTACTATCACAAGAATGAATAAAGGTTCTGAATAACCAAGTCCAGAAATTTGATTTAAACGTGGTTCAAATGCAAAAAGGCTTGCTGCTATTAACGATAATTTTCTGTCGAAGAATTTACGTCCTAAAAGATAAACTAATGGTATAGTTACTATGGATACACCAATACTCAGAATCCTTACTGCATTTGAATAGTCTAAGAAATTTTCAGAATTGACTAAAGAAAAAAATGGTGCTATCAAAAATGGCCATCCAGAATGTCTTTGTGGATGTTGAAGGAATTGCCCCTCGCTTATAGCGTTAGCATGTAGTGCATATTCCAATGCATCAGAATGAATTGGAAGAGAAAAATCAACCAAGGATAGCTTAAATCCAAGAGATATTAGGCCAATTATTATTAAACAAATAATAATTTTCTTACCAGAAAAAGTTTCTACGTTTTTTATTTCATTATTCATTTCAAAACCTCGTAGTTTATTCTAAAAATTTTAACATGATATTGATAACCAAAATCCTTGGAATCATATTCTTTTAATAAATACGGATACTTTTCCTCATGAATAAAAACGTCTTGCAAAAATGAAGGCTGTTTAATACTATCATCCACTACCAAATATGTTAAACCTTGATTTCTTCCAAATTCAATATAACTTTCTAACGAATCGTGTCCTACTAATTCAACGAATTCAATCCTGTCCTGTCTCTCAGTACTTAAAACTGGGAAATCCTGCAAACTTGCAATTGTTGCGCTTCGGTAATATTTTGATTCTGGAATTTCAAAATCTATATGATAAGAGTGATTTATCACGTTAGTTATTTTGGTTACCTCTTTAGCTATTTCGAAGGCTTCTCTTTCATGTTCATAATCTTCCATTTGATAATTCAAAAAAACTAGGCTACTACCAAGAATGCCTCCTATTAATAAAACACAAAACATATTCTGTTTTTTTAATTTTGATTCTAATTTTTTTATGGTGTAAATAGATAATATTGTAAATATAGGAAATAACACAAAAAGATATCTTGTATCTTGAAAATCTCGAGTATATGCATAAACTGCTGGTAGTAATAAAATGATGGATGTAAGAACTATGGTATTTGTTTTATAATCGCGATTTTTAAAAATTGCAAATAACCCATAGGGTATAAAAAATATAAAAAATGGTATTGTTATCCAACCTAAATATTTTGAGAGGTTAAGCAAACCAGTAATAAATAAATTAAAAAATGTGATTATTTGATCTTGTTCTCCTTTTTCACCGGCACTTTGGTAATAAACTGGACCAGCTATTACATGACTAATTATTCCATCTTGACCAGTATTTTCAAATCTGATGTATGCCATTGGTGATGCTATTAAAATAAAAATTAACACACAAAAGCTATATTTCAGTACAACTTTTTTCTCCTTTTTGAATCTTACAAAAAACATAATTGATAAGGCAAAAACTAACAACAAACCTTCATATCTTACCAAAGTAAAAAGCGCCGCAACACCAAAGGAAATGTAAACAGATTTTATGTTATTACTAAGAAACAAAAAAAGTGAAGTTATTCCTATTAACAGATAGAGTGATTCAGTTATTCCTAACAAGGAATTTTGAATAATAAATGGCCCAAAAGCAAACAGTGCTGCTCCAATGATAGAATATCGTTTGTCAAAAAATCTACTACATAATAAATAAACTGGAATGACTGTTAAAACTGAAATCGTTATAGATAATGAACGCTGTAAATTCATGTAATCCAAAAAATTATCGGAATTGAAAAAATAGAAAAAAACCGAAAGAAATGTAGGCCATCCATTATTTGGAAAATTAAGCGGATAACTATCCGGAAATGTGCCAGAGATGCTTAAATCATTAGCATACCAAAAATAGGATGAGCCATCATGTGTGATTGGTAATTCAAAAGGAAGATAATACACTCGAATTAATAATCCAATAATCCCAATTATAGTAAGTAAAAAAATAGGACTTTTGAAAATATTTTCTAAATTATTATGTTTTTCAGATGTTAATATTTTTTTTGAACGTTTATTTTCTTCTGACAACTACACCATCTTTCATTCATTTTCTTCATTATGTTCACTAATACCAACAAATATTTTCAAATTTCAGAATTTCCACCTTAAATTAGTTAATTAATGTTAATAATGATTCTTCATTGACTTTATGATGGAAAAGTCTTACAGTTGTTCTGGAATACGATGATGGAAAATAACTTAATATTTTTCATTTAGATTTCCCTTCCCTAACAACACTAACTAAAGAGTAAAGTAAAATTGCTGTTACTACTAGTATAACTCCGATTAATAGCGTCCCGCCTGCAATTAATGTAAGGTTTGTGTTCAACCTCCCTATCTCTGCATAATATTGCACTGCAAAAAAAGTAAACGTTAATCCAATTGCAAAAAATATGAATGATGGTATACCATAAAATCTTAGAGGTCTTTCTATCGAGATATATTTCAGAGTACTAAGTAATACATCTGTTCCGTGAAAAATTGGATTCTGACTAGAAGTATCACCTTCGTACTGTATCTCAGTTGGAACTTCTGCAATTTTAAACCCAAGATTACTAGATTTGATAAGAATTTCAGTAGATATACCCATTCCAGAATCTGATGGAGTTAATTCCTGTAAGACTTTGTGATTGTAAGCTCTAAAACCACTTTGTGAATCAGTGATTTTTTCAGACAAAGATGAATTTGTTACTTTTGTAATTATGTTAATTCCAAGTTTTCTATACTTTGGAGCGTTATCATGCTTATCTAAAAACCTAGAACCAATTGAAATGTCAGCTTGTCCATCTACAATTGGTTTTATCACATTCCTTATGTCTTCAATTTTATGTTGTCCATCAGCATCAATTGTTACAAGTACTTCAGAGTTGATCTCTCTAGCCTTCAAAAAAATACTACGTATTGCCCCGCCATAGCCTAGATTTTTGTGGTGTTTAATGACAGTTGTGCCCAATGATTCTGCTATTATGGATGTTGAGTCAGTTGAACCATCATCACACACAATAATTTGGTCTGCTACTTTTTTTAGCTCTACAATTATTTTAGCTATGTTTTTTTCTTCATTATAGGCTGGAAGACCTACTGTTATTTTCATACGATTTATCCCTAAATTTACAGTAATAATGTTGACGTATAAAATATACTAACAAGTATTTTGATCAATGCTCATATTTTTCAATATTATGAATGACTAAGTCTTGCTGCTTTTTGGAAATTGAAGGGTAGATAGGCAATGATAAAATCTGTGAGTAAGCATTTTTTGAATTTGATAAACTACCAGACACTTTAGCCATTTTTTTAAATGTTGTAAACATATGAAGTGGTTTATAATGGACAGAAGTCCGTATACCACTCTTCAATAATTTATTAAATAACGTATCTCTTGTAATGGAATATTTTTCAGTGATTCTAATTACATATAGATGATGTACATGCTCTGCATTAATTGATTTGTCTGGAACAATAATCCCATTAATATTTCCTAATTTTTCAGTATAGTAATTAGCTACTTTTTTTCTTAACGAATTCATTTTTTTAATTCTTTTCATCTGGTTGATACCTAATGACGCACGAATTTCATCGAGTCTATAGTTGTAACCAGGATTTTCTACATCATAATCCCACGGTCTTCCTTTGGCAAATCTTGACGTAAGTGTTTTTGAGATCCCATGATTTCGTGCGGAACGAATGAAATCAGCTATATTCTTGGAGTTTGTTATAACCATACCGCCTTCTATCGTTGTAAAATTTTTCGTGGGATAGAAACTAAAACAGCCTGATTGCCCAAATGTTCCTACATGCTTGTTGTTCGTTTTAGATCCAATTGCATGAGCACAATCTTCTACAATTGCAATATGATTTTTTTTTGCAATTGATGATATTTGTCTAATTTTACATGATTTCCCAGCAAAATGTACTGGAATGATAGCTTTAGTTCTGGTTGTAATTGATTTTTTTATAGAAGGGATTGAAATATTCAGATCTTCGTCAACATCAACCAATACAGGAGTTGCTCCAGTTAATAATACAGAACTTGCAGTTGCAACAAATGTAAGATCTGGAATAATAACTTCAGATCCTTTTCCTATACCAAGTGCTTTTAGTGATAGATGTAGTGCTGCAGTTCCATTAGATACTCCTACAGCAAATTTAGCCCCAGTAAATTTTGCAAAGATTGATTCAAATTTATTTAATTTTGGACCATCTGTAAGTAGACGAGAGTTTAATGCATTTGATACAACATTTTTATCATTTCTAGTAATTTCTGGTATGATGAATGGTACCTTTATTGATGCATCATTAAATGCATCTATTGTTTTCTTTTTCATATAATCAACTTACTTTTTCATAAATCCTTAACATATGTTGAACCATCTCTTGTGAATTACATGTTTTGTGTATATGCTCATAACCGTTCATTCCTAATTCCTTACATTTTGTTTTATCATTTAGCAGTTCTATTATTTTATTACCTAATTCATTAAAATTTTCTGATTCAACAAGAATTGAATTTTTTCCATTGTCTAATGTATATGGTATTCCATGAGCTTTTGTACTGATAGTTGGTTTTTTAAATGCAAACCCTTCCAATGGTGTAAGTGGTGAAAGTTCCCATCTTGATGGAAGAACTAAAAACTCACTTTCCTTATAGGCAGCAATTACATCTTCACGGGGAGGATTTTTAATCACTTCAACAACACCATCCAAGCCCATCTCATTAATCATCCTCAACATTTTGTCCTCAAATCCAAAATCCACGCCCATAATTACTAATTTAACATCTGACATAAGATGATGATTTTTTATAAGCTTCATTGCTTTCAACAAGATATCAATCCCTTTTACCTTATGAAATCTTCCTAGGAATAGAAAATATTCATGATTTATGCCATATTTCGTTTTAAATTTAATATCTGATTTCATTTTTTCCAGGTTTATTCCATTTTCAACTATCTCTATTTTATTTTCGTCAGTTAATCCAGAAAAAATCTTTTTTTCGTATTCGTTTGGGACTATGATTTTTTTTGATTGGCCTATTACAAATCGAATCATTGGAGACTGTAATTTGTAAAAAATCCGTCTAATCAATCCGCTATTTTTTAAGTCGGGATGTGTTGTGAGTCCACCTTGATCAGATATTATAAGAGGTATGTTCCTCTTTTTTGAAACTAAAGCGGCAGCATACGATTGAAAGCTTCTAACACCTATAGTATGTATTACATCACATTTTTCTTTGAGCATATCAAAATAGATTCCTGGGTTTACATAGAACAGACCAATTGAAAACCACACCCCAGATCTCTTAATTTTAAAATTTTCAATACTTTCGACTCGTGGTAAATTTTTATTGAATGTTTTTAGGTTGTTAGCAAAATCTAAATCAGTAGTAAAAATTGTAGTATCGTGACCACTATCTGATGATTCTTTAGCTATATCCACACATAAGGCAAGTATTCCTCCAAACTGTGTTGCTGGTAACGAAGCAGGGCATACCAAAGCTATTTTCATATCAATTTGAATTCAAATCTTATGTATTTAGCATTCACTCATATTTGTTTAAACAAATGAAAGATAATTTTTGGCTATTTTGATAATTTGCTACCTTCTAGCGTAAAGAAATCCCATATCATTATAGTGAGATTTTTTTCTCACATGAAAATCAGCATTTTTAATTTTTAAAATTAAATTATTTGCCAATTCAGGTTTAGAATCGGCAAAATGATATTCAATCGCTATTTTATTAATTCGTTTCAAATATTCTGGCGGTAGTGTATCGATTATACTATATTCTGATCCTTCACAATCTATCTTAGCAAAATTACATAGATCAATTTTGTTGTCATCAAAAATTTTTTTTAATGAAATGGAATCTGCCTGAATTGATTTTGAACTTGGTAGCATGACACTATGTCCAGCATCATCATCACTAAGATACATCTTGATTTTTTTTGAATCATCATAAACTGCCAAGTTAAATGGTATAATATTTTTTATTGCATTTAATTCAAGATTTTCTAATAAAACATTATAATTTTCTTTGACTGGTTCAAAACAAAATATTTTTCCCTTTTTACAAAATTGGGATGCAAATAACGCAAACAAACCAATGTGTCCACCAATGTCTAACACAATATCGTCATCTTCCATGTTAAAGTCATCATGTAAATACTCCTGAGTTATCCAAACATTGGTTAACGCCATAAGATCTGTTGTTCTGGTTCTTATTTTCAATTTTAAACCATTTTTTGTTTCAAATATGACATGAGATTTTTTGGTAAGATTGAAGTAAACTAAAGGATACATATACCAATTTTTTAGAACATTCCAAGATCTAGCAAATATACGTATCTTGGTAAAGAAATCTAAGCCCATTTTCAATCGTTAAGTAGTAGAATTGCATCTTTAATTTTATTATATGGATTTTTTTACTAACATTCAGAAAGTATTATGAAGATTCTAATCACGGGAGGAATGGGCTTTATTGGAAGCAATTTAATTGATTCATTACTACAAGAAAATCATAAAATTATTGTATTAACAAAAAGTTATTCCAAGAAGAAAAATATTTCTCATATACATGATAAGATTAAAGTTGAAAAATTGGATATTACAAATCAACGTAAATTATCTGCTGTGATCAGTAGACACAAACCTGATACTTTAATACATCTTGCCGGAATAACTTCTCATTCAAAATCTTTCGAAAAACCATTTGATGATATTGATCAAAATGCCAAATCAACATTATTCATTTTAGAGAAATTAAGGCAGATGAATCATAAATGTAGATTTATTCTTGGTAGTAGCTTTATTGTTGTAGGAAGTCCAAACAAACTTCCCGTAGATGAAAAAACTCCTTGTTGGCCAACCACTATTTATGGTACGAATAGATTAGCCAGTGAACATTATTGTAAGATATATCATGAAGTTTATGGTCTTGATACTATTATATTCCGTATAACAAATTCTTTTGGTCCTAGAGAACAGGTAATACCTACAAAAAATGCAGTAAATTTTTTGATACACCAAGCATTCAAGGGAAATAAATTAACAATTTACAAAAAAGGAAAATTTTTCCGTGACCTAATTTACATTTCCGATGTTATTTCTGGCATAAAAACTATAATGAGTAAAGGAAAGTCTGGAGATTTGTATTGGATTTCTTCTGGTAAGAAAACTTGGTTTTATCAATTAGGAGAATTATTAGAACAATTAACTGGATCGAAAGTAAAATTCGTCAAAACACCAAAATATACAAAAAAAGTTGATGTTGGAAACTTTATAGTGGATAATTCAAAATTAAAATCTCTTGGATGGAAACCTAAAGTAAATTTGAATGAAGGAGTAAAAGAAACTTTAGAACATTTTGAATCACATAAAATCAATTAATCATTTTATTTTCTGCAATATAACGACTAAATGAAGTAAATTCAAATGATTTCAGTAATTCAGACATTCTAGAATATGCTTTGTCTAAATTATGATAGGTAGTAAATTTATCCTTCCATGGTAAATCCAATTTTGGCATGAATTCCGGCGTCAGTTCCCAAGAATGAATATAAAAAGTTCCGGGCATATTGTTATTTTCATAATTTTTGAACGCATTTTTTATAATTTTAGTAGGAAGTGTTCTTAGATAAAACCCTCCACCCGCAGGAATTTTTTTACCAAGAAATGTTGTTACCAGTAAAGGAAATTCAATTATCTTTCCTGAAGAATTATTTTTTTCAAGGGATCTACTTGTAATTTTATATGGTTTATGTTCGGCATTTGGTGAGCCATACATGCTAGTTTTAGCAGGAACAATACTGCTATCATATACATAATTATTTTCCTCCAAAACATCAATTGCCCATGAACTATTATTATTAAGCGAAAATGTTGGAGCCCTAAACCCACATGATTTACGGTTAGTTAATTCCGT
>Ga0310344_10002890_pt1 | contig 12877 bp, 11 predicted proteins | sample HC15DNA20200_MG_FD_203801 | JGI IMG/M metagenome (GOLD analysis project Ga0310344, IMG submission 203801) | Marine microbial communities from station ALOHA, North Pacific Subtropical Gyre - HC15-DNA-20-200_MG | ecosystem: Environmental > Aquatic > Marine > Oceanic | place: Pacific Ocean: North... | reverse complement strand
TGAAGCAGCTAATGTTGTTGAAGCCAAATCATCTGCATAACCATGTGCTAATTTTGCAATAATGTTTGCACTAGCTGGGCACACAACAACTAGATTTGAGTTTCTTGTTAGATTAATGTGTGTCATATGATCCATAGAATTTTTTGTAGAAAAAATATCTGTATGAATCTTTTTATTTATTAATGATGAAAGAGATAACTGGGTAAGAAATTTTTTTCCAGAATTTGTCAAAATTATTTCTATATCATATTTATCAGTAACAAGATCCTTTAGTAAATCCAATGACTTATATGCTGATATACTTCCACTTATTATAAATAATATTTTTTTCAATTTTTTTAATTTACTAAATAAATATGTAAATTATAACGATAAATTTGCAAAATTAAATGATTATGAATTTTTATTTTTTTTTAGAAGAAAATATAGTAGCGACTCCAAAATTCAAATTGTAATAATCAATATTATAAAATTTCTTCAACTTTAGAATTTTACAAATTTCTTCTTGGGAAGGAAATCTTTTTATACTCTCAACTAAATATTTATAAGCCTCTTTGTTACCTGTGATTTTTTCACCTAATTCGGGTATAAAATTATCAGAATATATTTTATAAATTGAATTAATAGCTACATTTTTAATTTTACCAAATTCTAAACAAAGAAACTGCCCATCTTTTTTTAAAACTCTGTTAATTTCATTTAAAGTAATTTTGATATTATCAACATTTCTTAAACTAAATGACATTGTTACTAAATCAAACATGTTATTTTTAAAAGGAAGCTTTTCACCATATGAAGCTACCCATGAAATATTTTTTTTTTTAAATTTTTTTATTCCATACTTCATCATTTCCATATTTGGATCTACTAAATAAGCCAAGTAATTAGAATTCAGTTTGGATTTATTATTAATTTGAAACATTATATCTCCAGTGCCACATCCCACATCCAAGATAATATTTTTTTTTTTAAAATTTAAATCAATAAGCTCAACAAATCTTTTTTTCCATTTTCTATGCAATCCGAAACTCATGAGATCATTCATTAAATCATACTTATTAGCTACACTTTGAAAGATTTTATTTACATTTTCTTTTCCCATTTTTTTTACTTATTTTAATTAAAAGTATAATTTTAAATATTTCTATATCAAACGTACTAGAACTAGTAACAAGAAAAAAACGTAAAAATTATTGGATTATTTTATAATTTTGTTTATAAGAGACTAAATATTTTTTTTTTATTAGTTTATGCCTATAACAAAATCAGCCAAAAAAAGAGTTAGACAAGATAAAACTAGATTTTTCAGAAATAAAAGAATTTCTCTAAAATTTAAAACAAGTATAAAGGATCTTCTTGAAAGCATTGGTAAAAAGGACAAAAAAAAATCACAAGAACTTTTCAAAATTTGCCAAAAACAGCTAGCAATTGCTGGAAATAAAGGAATTTTAAAAAAAAAAAAGATTTCTAGAAAAATTTCATCATTAAACAAGAAAATAAAGACAGTTAAAGCCAAATAATCTTATGTTGTATTTTTGCAACAGGCATATTATATTTCTGTTTTTTTAAATTTAGATTTTGGAAATTAATCTAATTAAAAATATACTTACTACAGCACAAATTAAAGTGTCGGGGGAAATAAGTAAATCACTTAATTTTTTTTGAGCTTATTTTTTTGTAGTTTAAAAAAATATAAACAACAAGATTTAATTCTATGATGAAAGATATTAGAAAAAATATTGAATCACACGAGATTGTTTGGTCTAGCATTAAATTAAAATTAAAAGATCTTTATGGCGAAGCAGAATATTCTAATTGGCTTAAATTATTGACATTTAGCAAAGTTGAGAAGGATGTAATAACTTTTTATGCGCCAACCAAGTTTATGTGTGATTGGATACTTTCTCATTACGGAAAAAAAATATTATCATTGTGGAGAGAAAAAAATAAATTAATAAAAGATATATCAGTGTTGGTATATAACGATAAAGACACTAATAAAAATAAGAATGATAATTATAAAAAATTTAACAAAACTATAATAAGTTCAAAAGATGACGAATTTGAAAATAATTTAGATCCTAGATTTACATTTAAAGATTTTGTGGTTGGAAAATCTAATGAACTTGCGTTCTCTGCAGCTAGAAGAGTAGCAGATTCTGAAGATGTTCCTTTTAATCCTTTATTTTTATACGGTGGTGTCGGATTAGGCAAAACCCATTTAATGCATGCAATTGCTTGGCAAAGAAAGAAATTAAATCCTAAATTTAAAATTTTATATTTATCAGCTGAAAAATTTATGTACGAATTTATAAAAGCTCTTAGATTGAAAAATACAGTTGCTTTTAAAGAACAGTTTAGATCTGTCAATTTATTAATGATTGATGATGTTCAATTTATTATTGGTAAAGAATCTACACAGGAAGAATTTTTTCACACATTTAATGCATTAGCTGACCAAAATAGACAGATGGTAATTTCTGCAGATAAATCACCTTCAGATCTTGAAGGATTAGAGGAAAGATTAAGATCAAGACTTGGTTGGGGACTAGTAGCTGATATCCATCCTACTACTTATGAATTAAGATTAAGTATAATTGAAGCAAAAATTGAGAAATATAATATTGATTTACCTAAAGATGTAATAGAATTTTTAGCTCATAAAATTACTTCAAGTGTACGAGAACTTGAAGGTGCTTTAACAAGATTGTCAGCTCATGTAACTTTGGTAGGTAGATCAGTAAACTTAGAAATAGCCGAGGATTTGCTTCAAGATTTATTAAGAGCAAGTGATAGAAGGACAACTATAGATCAAATACAAAAAAAAGTTGCCGAGCATTTTAATGTTAAATTATCAGATATGCACTCATCTAGAAGATCAAGAACTGTAGCCCGACCAAGACAAATAGCTATGTTTTTATCTAAAAACTTAACAACAAGATCTTTACCTGAGATTGGTAGAAAGTTTGGAGGTAGAGATCATACAACAGTAATTCATGCTATAAAAAAAGTAAAAGAATTAGTAAAAAATGATTCAAGTCTCTCAGAGGATATAGAAATTTTAACTCGGTCTTTACAAAGTTAATTTTTTTATTTATTTAAAAATCTGCTATAATAAATTTTTTTCTAAATTAAATGAAATTACAACTATCAAAATCTAATTTTGTAAAATCACTTTCATTTGTTCAAAATATTGTTGAAGGAAAATCTACAATACCTATTTTAGCAAATGTTTTACTTGAGGCTAAGCAAGGAAGATTAAATATATCCGCAACAGATATGGATATAACAATTTTTGATAAAATTAAGATAAATAATATTGACTCTGAAGGTTCAACAAGTGTTCCTGCGCATACTTTATACAATGTTATTAAAGAATTGCCAGATGATAACCCCATTGATTTAAGTTATGATCAAAGTAATAAAAAGTTGCACTTGATGTCATCGAAGTCAAAGTTTGTTTTTTCATGTCTATCTAAAGAGGAATTTCCTATTTCATCAACAGAAACTTTTAAAACAAGTTTTGAATTAGAACCAGAAATTTTAAAAGAAATAATTGATAAAACATATTTTGCTTCATCTAATGAAGAAACAAGATATTATTTAAATGGCCTTTATATACATACAGCATCTGCAAATAACAAAAATTATTTAAGAGCAGTTGCGACTGATGGACATAGATTAGCGCAGTACCAAGTAAGTTCTCCAGCTACAATAACAAAAGATAATTTTGGTGTAATTGCACCAAAAAAATTAATTTTCGAATTAAGAAAATTAATAGAAGATATAAAAGAAAATGTAAGAATTGATTTATCAGATAGAAAAATAAGATTTTCTTTTAACGAGACAATCCTAATTTCAAAATTAATTGATGGGAAATTTCCTGATTACGAAAAAGTTATACCTAAAAATACAAGTAATACCTTTTCTATCAATAGAAAAAAATTTTTAGAATCTATAAATAGAATTTCAACTATTTCTTCAGAAAAATCGCGAGCAATTAAATTGAATTTAAATAAAGATAAACTAACAATATCAGCAAACAATCTTGAAGAAGGGGGAAGCGGAGTTGAGGAAATAAATATAAAATATAACGGTCCAAGTTTAGATATAGGATTTAATTCTGGATACCTTAAAGAAATAATTAATCAATTCACACTAGAAGAAATTACGATTTTATTCTCAGATTCCACTGCACCCACAATTATCAAAGATAGCTCGAAAGCTGAGAGTCTGTATGTTTTAATGCCTATGAGAGTATAAATATTTATGAAATTAAGATCTATTTATTTAGAAAACTTTAGATCTTATAAAAAAATAAATATTAAATTTAAAAAAATTAAATTTGTTATTTTAACTGGAAAAAATGGTTCAGGAAAAACAAATTTACTTGAAGCAATATCTTTTTTATCTCCAGGTAAAGGTTTAAAAAATTGTAAATTAGAAGAAGTTATTAATAATAATTCAAAGCAAGGCTCTGCATTCTTTATAATTGAAAATGAAAAAGAAAAAAATGAGATTGGTATAGGATTTTTTAATGAATCTAAGGATAATAGATCTCAATTAAGAAAAGTAATTCATTTAAATGGAAAAAAATTAAAAAAACAAAGTAACCTGGCAAATTTTGTTTCTTTAATTTGGTTAACTCCAGAAATGGATATTTTTTTTAGGACAAATTCATTATTTAGAAGAAAGTTTATTGATAGATGTATTTTTAATTTAAATCCCGATTATTTGGACTATTTAAGAATTTATGAAAAAAATTTAAAGGAAAGAAGCAAAATATTAAAAGATTTATCCTCAAATGGTTTCTTTTATGAAAAAGGAAAAAATATTGAAAAAGATTTATGGTTAGAAAAAATAGAAGAAAAATTAGTTAATGAGGGAATAAAAATTTTTTTAGAAAGAATTAAATTTTTAGATGATTTTAATTCTTTATCAAATAATTTCAAAAATTTTCCAAAAATAAAAATTTTTTTAACAGGAAAAATAGAAAAAATTTTATCTTCTGGTAATTTAGAATTAGGTAAAAAAATATATCTCCAAAAATTACTTAATTGTAGAAAAATTGATTCTATTAAAGGAAACATTACTTATGGCCCAAATAAAAGTGATTTAAAAGTTATTTTTTTAAAAAAGAAAAAATTTGCTGAAAAATGTTCAACTGGAGAACAAAAAATTATTTTAATATCTTTAATTATTCAATTTTGTAAATTAATGAATAACAATGAAAATTACCCGCTTCTTTTGCTTGATGAAGTGGTAGCTCATTTGGATAATAAGGTTAAATCAAACCTATTTGAAGAATTAAAAACTTTAAAAAATCAAGTATGGATGTCAGGCTCAGATAAAAGCCTTTTTTCTGGTATAATTAACAATGAAAAAGTAATAAATTTAGAAATTGAAGATTTGTTAAAACAATAATAAAATATAGTTATGAGTAGATCTAAAGAAGTACCTTTAAAAAAAAATAATAAATACGAAGCAGATTCAATTAAAGTTTTAAAAGGTTTAGAAGCAGTAAAGAAGAGACCCGGAATGTATATCGGAGATACAGAAGATGGGTCAGGCCTTCATCATATGGTTTACGAAGTGGTTGATAATTCAATTGATGAAGCGTTGGCAGGCCACTGTAAGAAAATTTTTGTAAATTTAAATTCTGATGGTTCCGTTACAGTAAAAGATGATGGTAGAGGAATACCAGTAGATATACATCCTCAAGAAAAAATTTCTGCAGCCGAAGTGATTATGACACAATTACATGCAGGAGGAAAATTTGATCATAATTCTTATAAAGTTTCAGGAGGACTTCATGGAGTGGGAGTTTCTGTGGTTAACGCTCTTTCTGAAAAATTAAAATTAGAAATTAATAGAGATGGAAATTCATATTTCATGGAATTTAAAAATGGAAATTCTTTAAAACCTTTAAAGAAGATTGGTAAAAATGGTAGTGAATCAGGAACTAAAATAACATTTTATCCTTCAAAAAATATTTTTAAATCTATTAATTTTGATTTTAAAATTTTAGAAAATAGATTTAGAGAACTAGCATTTCTTAACTCTGGTATTGAAATTGAAATATTAGATGAAAGATCATCAGATAAAAAAGTATCAAAACTACATTTTAAAGGTGGTATAGAATCATTTGTCAAATTTTTGGATAAATCAAAGGAAAATTTTATTTCTAAACCTATAACTTTTACAGAAAAAAAAGGCGATTTAATAGTTGATGTCGCAATTATTTGGAATACTGGTTATTACGAGAATATGCTTTGTTTTACCAATAATATTCCTCAAATAGATGGAGGAACACATCTAGCAGGGTTTAGATCATCATTAACTAGAGTTGTCAACAAATTTGCAAATGAATCAGGAATTTTAGAAAAAAATAAAATTAATTTAACAGGAGAAGATTGCAGGGAAGGAATGACTTGTGTTTTGTCGGTCAAAATGCCAGACCCTAAGTTTGCAAGCCAAACCAAACATAAGTTAGTATCATCAGAAATTCGTCCAGTTGTTGAATCTGCTGTTAATAGTGGTTTAGAACAATGGTTAGAAGAAAACCCGAAAGATACTAAATTAATTTTAACAAAAATACTTGAATCCGCTCAAGCAAGAGAGGCAGCAAGAAAAGCAAAAGAACTTACTAGAAGAAAAGGAATTTTAGATTTTGGTAGTCTCCCAGGAAAGCTCGCAGATTGCCAAGAAAAAGATCCGGCAAAATGTGAACTTTTTATTGTTGAAGGAGATTCAGCAGGAGGTTCAGCAAAACAAGGAAGAGATAGAAAACATCAAGCTGTTCTTCCTCTTAAAGGTAAGATTTTAAATGTTGAAAAAGAAGCAAGACCAGACCGTATATTAAGTTCAGATGAAATAGGCGCATTAATTAGCGCAATAGGTACTGGCGTTGGACCTGAAGAATTTAATTATGATAATATTAGATATCATAAAATAATATTAATGACTGATGCCGATGTAGATGGTAGTCACATAAGAACTCTTTTGTTAACATTCTTTTTTAGACAATTTAAAGAATTAATAATTAATGGAAATTTGTATATAGCTCAGCCACCACTTTATAAAATTAAAGCACCGGGACATGTCGAAAGGTATCTCAAAAATGAAAAAGATATGGACAATTTCTTAATTAACAATGCTGTAAATAGTTTAAAACTTGTAACAAGTGATAAAAAGCAAATTAAAGATAAGGAACTAAGTAATTTAATAAAAAAAACAATAAAAATAAGAGATGCTATATCTGGTTTAGGAAATAAAGTTGGATCTACACAACTTGTTGAACAAGCAGCTATCGGATGTTTCTTTGGAAAAAACTTAGTAAATTTTAAACTTACTGAAAAGCAATTAAAAGAAGCCGCAAAATTTATTTCAAAAAAATTAGAACAATTCGGACAAGAATTGGCAGATTGGAATGGGGATTATATTAATGATAAAGACAAAAAAGAAAAATATTTTATGTTTCAAAAGAAATCAAGAGGAATTATAGAAGATTTCTTTATAAAAAAACAACATTTGAATTCTCCTGAAGCCGAATTTCTTGGCCAGAAAGAAACAATGGATATTTTAACCAAATTTTTTCATAGTGGAAAAAATATTTTAATATCAGATGAAAATAAATTTCCAGTTAGATCGACATTTGAATTTTTAGAAACAGTCAAAGAAGCTGGGAAAAAAGGCATAAATATTCAAAGATATAAAGGTTTAGGGGAAATGAATCCAGAGCAATTATGGGAAACAACTTTAGATCCTGTGAAAAGAACTCTTTTAAAAGTTCAAATGGAGGATGAGATGCTATTAGACGAAACTTTTGTAAGATTGATGGGTGAAAAAGTTGAGCCAAGAAGAGAATACATACAATCAAATGCTAAAAAAGTTGTTAATTTAGATATATAATTTTTGAAAATGAAAAAAAAAAGAATTAATTTTCTATTTATAATTTGTTTGTTGAATTTTTTTATTTTTTTCTTTGTTATCAATAAAAAAACTTTAAGCGGAGTTTATGACGAAGATAGAGGGAGACCTTTAAGTCAGGAGGAACAAAGAGAAAAAGCTTTAGGAATAGATAGAAAAGAAAGAGATAGTGAATATGTACTTAAAGAAAAATTTTTAAGAGATATTGAGCTTAATAATATGGAAAATTTTAAATTATTTCTAAGGAATAATGGAAATGATGCGGATTTTATTGTTAATAACAAGAACCCACTTACACACGCTGCAGCTATAAATAATTTTGAAATTGTTAAATATCTACTAAACGAAACTGAAATAGATATTGATACTGCCGATGGATTAGGAAATACAGCTTTAATACTTGCATCTGAAAAAGGATTGTTAGAAGTAGTAAATTTTTTAATTAATAAAGGTGCAAATGTTAATTATCAAAATAAGCAAGGTGTAACACCAGCAATGAAAGCGGCTGAAGGAAATAATTTTTTTGTAGTTAAATTGTTGTTAGAAAAAAATGTAGATTTAACGATATCTGATTTTACCGGAAGAACATTACGTGAAATATCTGAAAATAGTAGAGATAAAAGAATATTGAAATTGTTAAATGAAAATAGTTAATTATCTTCTTTAATTTTTTTATATCCTAGTAGAAAAAGAGCAATTGTGAGTACAAAAATTATAGGCGCGGTATTTATTTCATCATTTCGAAATTCAAAAAATAACCCTGGAATTGGATTATAAACTACTGCGATTACAGCAAAAATTCCTGCAAAAATATTATCTTTTTCATCAGTGTAAAATTTATATCCTAATACTAAGGCACTGATAAATAAATAAAGTCTAATTATAGCAAAATATAATTGAGAATCTTGAATAAGACCAATTAAAAGTAAAATACCAGGTACAATAAAAAAATAAGTTTGAGGATCTAATTTCAAAAGCTTTACACAATATTTTTTTATAAGTTCAAAATAGTGATTAGGGTCTTTCAAATCAAAATTTTTGCCAGTATTTTCTTTTTTTTCTACCATAAGAAATATATAGTTTTATTTTTTAAACTACCTAACTAATAATACTAATATTATTAAATAATTCAAAATTTAGATATGAAAAAATTAAATATAAGAAAAATATTTGAGGATGAAATAAACAATCATATTTCAAGTATTGATATTTTTTTAAAGAAAAACTTTAATGATTTTAATATTTTTTTAAATCTTGTAATTAAGACTTTAAAAAAAGGGAATAAAATAATTTTATTTGGAAATGGAGGCAGTGCCTCTGATGCACAACATATAGCAGCAGAATTAGTTGTAAAATATAAAAAAAAAAGGAAATCTATTCCTGCTATATCATTGTCAACAGATACATCAGCACTAACTGCAATTGGAAATGATTTTTCATTTAATGAAATTTTTTCAAGACAAATAGAATCTATAGGTAATCCAGGAGATATTGCTATAGGAATAACTACTTCAGGAAAAAGTAAAAATGTAATTAATGCATTAAAATTAGCTAAGAAAAAGAAAATAATATCTGTTATTTTGACAAAAAAGAAGTATCCAAATAAAAATAATTTAAAAAAAATTTCTGATTTTATTTTAGGTGTACCTGCTGATGAAACTGCGAGAATACAAGAACTTCATATTTTGGTAGGACATTTAATGTGCGCAGTTATAGATGAATCATTTTAATTAAAAATATATGTCACAGAAGATATCCGAAAATATTTTATCATTATTGAATAGTAGAATTTTTTGTTTAGGAGATCTTATGTTAGACAGATATATAATTGGTACTACAAACCGCATCTCTCCTGAAGGGCCTATACCTGTTTTAGATGTAAAGAAAGAAGTTAAAATGTTAGGTGGCGTTGGGAATGTTGTTAGAAATCTTAGCACATTAGCTATAGAAAGTCATTTAGTTAGCTTACTTGGAAATGATATAAATAGTAAAGAAGTAGAAAAAAAGTTGGATCAAATACGCGTTAATAAAAATATAGTTAAAGATTCTGATAGACCAACAATCACAAAAACACGTTTTATAGCAAACAACCAACAAATACTTAGAGTTGATAAAGAAAAAATACTTCCCATTAATAAAAATACAGAAAAAAAAATATATAAGCGATCAAAAAAAGAAATTTTAAATGCAGATGCGATTATTATTTCAGATTATAATAAAGGTTTAGTAACAGATTATATTTTAAAAAAAATAATCAGTTTTTCAAAAAAAAATAAAAAACCTATAATAATCGATCCAAAAAGCCCAGACTTTAAAAAATACAAAGGAGCAACAATTGTCACTCCAAATATTAAAGAATTAGAGGAAGCTGTAAAAAAAAAATTAGTTAACGAACATGAAATTATCGATGCTTCTAGAAAATTGATCTCAAAATTTAATTTTAATTATTTATTAGTAACAAGAGGTAAATTTGGAATGATTTTAATCTCAAAAAAAAATAAAAAAATAGTTAAATTAGACGCGGAAGCAAAAGAAGTGTTCGATGTCTCAGGTGCAGGAGATACGGTTGTATCATTTATAGCAGCAGGACTAGCATCTTCATTAAAACTTGAAGAAGTTGTTAAAATTGCCAATATTGCTGCTGGTATAGTTGTAAATAAAACAGGCACATCAGTCGCACATTTATCTGAAATGCTCCATTATGCAAATAAAAATAGCTACCATTTATCTAAAGTCATGGATTTCTCAGAAGTAGAAAAAGTCACAAATTTTTGGAAAAAAAAAAATAATAAAATCGGTTTTACAAATGGATGCTTCGATTATCTGCATCCAGGTCATGTTTCCTTATTTCAACAAGCAAAACTAAAATGTTCAAAGTTAATTGTTGCAGTAAATTCTGATGATTCTATTAAAAAAAATAAAGGACCACAGAGGCCTAAACAAAAGTTAAACACAAGACTCCAAGTTTTAAATTCAATACCATTTATTGATTTAATCATTGTGTTTTCTGATAAAACACCTCTTAGAATTATAAAAAAAATTAAGCCGCATCTGTTGATTAAAGGAAGTGATTATAAAGAAAATCAAATTATAGGTGCAAAGGAAATTAAAAAATATGGAGGAAATGTTTTAAGGGCAAAAATATTAAAAAATTTTAGTTCCTCAATAATTATTGACGAAATATTAAATACTTCTTTTTAAAAAAAAATTCTTTCAAAAAAATTATTATTTTTTAAAAATTTATTTCTTTTTTTTTCATTTTTAAAACTTTTGTAAGCTAAACTCAATTTAGCATATGCCATTTCAAAAGTTATTCCTTCTAGATATTTAACATTTAAATCTAATAAAGTTTTTAAACTTTGATAAATATTTTTTTTTTTATTAGATATAGGAGATATAAAAAAAGGAATTTTTCTATATTTGTTTTTCTTTATAAAATTTTCTAATGAAAAATTTCTTTCATTTCCATTCCTTGTGCTTGCAGTTCCTGAGTGATATAAAGAATGCAGAATTGCTTTTGGTTTAATTTTATTTAAATTATAAATATCATAATTTAATCCAGGATAAGGCTTAATAATTAAAATTTGATTTGAGAATCTAAATTTTTTATTTAATTTATAATTATTCCCATTTTTTTTTATAGAAATAATAGAAGGATTTTTTTTTCTTATGAAAGAAAATTTATTATTTTTATAATTGCATAAAACATCACTAAATCTTGAATTTAAATTGTTATCATAGCTATTTATTTGCTTTACTCTGCTACCAAGGAAAAAAGATACAAAATTTTTTTTAGGATTTTTATAAGAAACATATGTTCCTGGCAATTTTGTTTTAATAATAAAACTTATTGCGGCTTCTAAATTTGATTTCCCAGTAGAATTTTTTTCCTTTAATGGTTTATCACTACTTACCAAAACAACGGGTTTATTAAAATTATAAAAATATTGGGAGAGCGCAGATGCAATAAAGGATAACGTATCCGTTCCATGAGTAATTATAATCCCTGAAAAATCATTTTCCCAATTTTCCTCAATACATTTTACAATCTTATTCCAATCATTTGGAATAGCATTCTCACTAAGAATATTAATAGGTTGAACAATTTTATAATTAATTTTTTTATTAATTTTTTTTAGTAAAAACGACTTTAAATAATTATTTTTTGAAACATTAACTATATTTCCTTTTTTTTCGCTTCCTATTGTTCCACCGGTTAATATTAATAATATTGTATTCATAAAATTATTATAGAATAATTATATTATTAAAAAAAAATGTTCAGATTATTAGTAATTTTTTTATTTTTCTTTATATGTAGCTGTTCATCATTTAACACAGAACCTAAATATACAATTAGGGTATTTGATAAAGATAACCCTAAAATTTTATTAATGCCTGTGGACATAGAAATTTGTGAATTAACTCTTGCTGGAATGTGTGAACCAAGCGCTTCATGGACTAAAGATTCTAAAGAGAATATCATTTTGAGTTTTGAAGAAATTTTAAATAAAAGAAATGCTGTTTTAATAAAATATAACAAAAATGATCAAAATGATGAAATAGTTCAAATAATTAAATTACATACTCAAATTGGGCAAGAAATAATTAATAATGAGTATGGCTCTTATAAATTACCAACAAAAAAAGAATTTAATTGGACTTTAGGGGAAAAAGTAAAATTGTTAAAAAATAAATATAAAAGTGATTATGCAATATTTATTTTTTTTAGAGACCAGTATTCAAGCACTGAGAGAGTTATTTATAATATAGTTACTGCGGTTTTATTTCCTGGAATAATACCTATAGGTGGTTCACAAATAGCATTTGCTAGCTTAGTAAATTTAAATAATGGTAATATTTCTTGGTTTAATGGTTACTACAGATCATTTGGAGATGTGAGAGATTTAGAAAATGCAAAAGATACAGTAAAAAAAATTTTTGAAGA
>Ga0310344_10002889_pt1 | contig 12885 bp, 15 predicted proteins | sample HC15DNA20200_MG_FD_203801 | JGI IMG/M metagenome (GOLD analysis project Ga0310344, IMG submission 203801) | Marine microbial communities from station ALOHA, North Pacific Subtropical Gyre - HC15-DNA-20-200_MG | ecosystem: Environmental > Aquatic > Marine > Oceanic | place: Pacific Ocean: North... | reverse complement strand
AATACAGACCTTCAGAAGGATAAAGCATGATTCAATCAGAACACCCATTACTCCCTTCGTTGCATTTACCTGACCTTGATGGTCAAATGATTGACCTGAGCAGTTACGCAAACAAAAAACTCATAGTATTTATGTGGTCCTCTTGGTGAATGTGTCGCGAGCAGTTGCCAGTTTGGCAGCAGTTGCATGAACAATTCTCTGACAAAGTCCAATTTGTTGGAATTACTTTTGACGCACAAGGGCCTGAGAAGCCTCGGTTTTATGTAGAGAAAGCTTTAGTTACATTCCCCATGTTGGTGGACTCGCAGAATGTACTTGGCAAACATTTCGGATTTAAAGGGTTACCTAATGGTCTTTTGGTAGAACCAGGAGGAGTTATTGTTTATTCGAAATTTGGAGGATTTGAAATTAGAGAAACAGATCGACGTATAGCGATCGAGAAGTGGATTCTAAGCGATCAAGTTCCAGGAGCAGAAAACCCTATATCAGACCCATTCCAGGATGAGTGCCTTAAATTATTTCAAGATGGGATTGTTGCACTTGAAAATCATAATAAAGGCTTGGCAGCTGAGCTTTGGAGAAAAGCAGTAAAAATTGATCCGAAGAACTTGGTAGTCAGAAAGCAGCTTTGGGCGCTAGAAAATCCGGATAGATTCTATGAAGGTGATGTTGATCTTGACTGGCAAAAGGGACTATTCGAAAAGGGTCTTTGAAGTTTTCTGAAATAGTCCCTTTTAATAACTAAACCTCTCGAAACTCTCCTTCAACGGTCTCGTCACCGTCTACTTCATCTTCATCATTTGAACTCTCTGAATCAGTAATGTCATCACCTTCAGTTGGAGGAGAATCAGAATCAGAATAAACAAACTGACCCACTTGTGTAAGAGCATTACTCAAAGATTCGAGATTTGCACGAATTCTTGCTGCATCTTCACCAGCTAAAGAATCCTTGAGGTCTGAGACCTTTGACCTTATGTCTTGCTTGGTATCTTCTGGAAGCTTATCGTCGTGCTCTGAGAGTGTTTTCTCTGCTTGATAGACCGAATTATCAGCTAAATTACGTGCTTCTACTAAATCTCTCTTAAGGCGGTCTTCTTCAGCGTGTGCTTCAGCTTCTTTCACTAAAGTATCAACTTCTTCTGAGGATAATCCTGAGTTAGCTGTAATTGTAATGCGTTGTTCTTTGCCAGTTGCTTTATCTGTTGCTGAAACATTCAAGATCCCATTTGCGTCAATATCAAAACCAACTTCAATTTGAGGCATTCCTCTTGGTGCTGGGGCAATTCCATCCAAAGAGAACCGACCTATAGTTTTATTTTCTTCAGCCATTGACCGTTCTCCTTGCAAGACATGAACTTCAACGCTGGTTTGGTTATCTGAAGCAGTGGTAAAACTTTCGGTCTGGCGTGTAGGAATTGAAGTATTCCGTTTGATGAGCGGAGTTAATACTCCCCCTAAAGTTTCAATTCCTAAAGTAAGAGGAGTAACGTCTACTAAAACGATATCTTGAATATCCCCCTGTAGTACCCCGGCCTGAATAGCAGCTCCTATTGCAACTACTTCGTCTGGGTTGACACCTTTGTGGGGTTCTTTGCCAAAAATGGCTTTTACCTTTTCAATTACCGCAGGCATTCGAGTCATGCCACCTACCAAGACAACCTCACTGACCTCACTTGCATTGATCCCAGCATCCTTTAACGCCTTTTCGACTGGTTCAGACGTTCTGTTTAACAAGTCTAAGGTTAACTGGTCAAGTTTTGATCTGCTTAAAGTCATGGCAAGGTGTTTGGGGCCAGAAGCATCAGCAGTAATAAAAGGTAAATTAACTTCAGTTTGCATTGCACTTGAGAGTTCAATTTTTGCTTTTTCTGCTCCCTCACGTAATCGCTGCAAAGCCATTCGGTCTGAGCGTAAATCAATTCCCTGATCTCTTTTAAACTCTTCTGCTAGCCAATTGATAATAGCCTGGTCCCAGTCATCTCCTCCAAGGCGCGTATCGCCATGCGTAGATTTGACTTCAAAAACCCCCTCACCCAAATTCAGGATAGATATGTCAAATGTGCCTCCACCAAGATCAAACACTGCAATTGTTTCATCGCCTTTTCTGTCTAAACCATAAGCCAAGGAAGCGGCAGTAGGTTCATTGATGATTCTTAGAACCTCGAGCCCTGCAATAGACCCTGCATCCTTAGTAGCTTGTCTCTGACTATCGTTAAAATACGCTGGCACTGTTATTACTGCCTGATTAACTGGTTCCCCAAGCTTAGCCTCTGCATCGGCTTTTAGTTTTTGTAATACCATTGCAGACACTTCCGGGGGCGTATAATCACGTTCTCCCATTTGAATCGCAGCGTCTCCATTTTTACCTTTGGTTACCTTGAAGCCAACTTCTTCAATTTCATCCTTCACCTCAGTAAATTTTCTGCCGATAAATCTTTTTGATGAATATACAGTGTTACCTGGGTTAGTCACTGCTTGGCGTTTTGCCATTTGCCCTACGTAACGCTCACCTGTTTTGTCATTAATAGCAACCATTGAAGGTGTTGTTCTGCCACCTTCATTATTTTCAAGAACTGTGGGCTCATTTGCTTCAATCACAGCCATGCAAGAATTAGTGGTGCCAAGATCAATCCCGATCACCTTCGCCATAGTTAACTCCTTATTCGGAATGCTTTATCCGTTTATTTGCTTTATTGATCATTATTATTTGATTCTGAGGGTTGCACTATTTCTTGCGCAACGACAACCTGTGCAGCCCTTAATACCCTATCCAAAGATCTATAACCTATCCTCACGCATTCGATGATGGAGCCTGTTGGGTATTCACTACTTGGTTGAAAATGAATAGCTTCATGAATCGCTGGATCAAATGATTCACCTGATTCCGGAGCAATTGAGCTTACTCCACTGGACTGTATCGAAGTATCCAGATTTAGCGCAACCATTTTGATTCCTTCTATCCATGGGCCCGAGTCCTCTGGGATTAAAGAAAGAGCCCTATGCAGGTCATCTGCAATGGGCAAGAGTTTAATTAGTAAATTGTTTGTAGCATTTTGCTGCAATGATTTACGCTCTTCATCCATCCTGCGTCGAAAGTTAATAAGGTCAGCTTGAGCTCTTTGAGCCAGCGCTTTGTACTCATCTCTTTCAGTTTCTATCGACGCAGTTGGGCCAAGTTCTGATATTTCATCATTGTTTTCTTCGGGATTTTCTTGCTGTTCCATTGTATTTAAATGTTTCCGTATGTGATATTTACAGAGTTACCTGCAAGGGTTTGAAAAATACTATTTAACTCTGCATCTAATTCAGCAATTACTGAATCTGCTCCACCGCCCTCATATTCTTTGAATCTTTCTTTTAGGAAATTCAAGCGCCGTACTAAATAGAGAACAGTTTCAACACCTGCAAGGTTTAAGCCAAGACCATCAACTAAATATTTGATCATCCTCAGATGCTCAATATCCATGTCTGAGTATAGGCGTAACATTCCATGAGTTCTCGTAGGCCTAATTAACCCTAACCGTTCATATTTGCGCAAAGTTTGCGGATGCATAGATAGCATTTTTGATGCGACGCTTATGATGTAAAGGCCATCCCCTAAATGGTAGGACGTTCCGACTGCTGGGCTTTCTGCAGTCGCAGTATCTTCAATGTATAAAGATACTCGAGCAAATAAAGCTTCAAGTTGGGTTCTTGCAGATGGTTTTGTTCGATCCTGCAATTTTAATCCTAGAAATAAACTATATTATATAACTTGATATAAATCATATCAAGTTATATAAGTACCCCACAACCAAAACTATGGATAGAAATTATCCCTCATTCACAGTTTCAGCATAATCTGCCGGAAGCTCATAATCGATTGACTGGTATTTCGAAGGACATTTCACAAGTACTCTGTCAGCTACAAAAATGCCTTGAGTGCCAAAGTACCCACCCAGCACAATTTCAGAATGGGGATTGAAAAAAAGTTCAGGAAGTGCACCATCATATGAAGCTATCAATTGTGAAGATTCACCACTCAGTGTGAATATCGATAGAGTTGTGGGGTTACCACTATTATCAGGTAATCTTTCAAAGCTCTCGGAAACAAGACTTCCTTTTATTTGAAATCGCTCTTCTGAGGCTAATTCGCCCATTTCATTTGCTTCATCTACTGTTAAATAATAAGCAGTTGCCTCATTAAGTGCAGTGAATCCAAAATATACAAATGCAACTACTAGAACGAACAGAACAATGAACAAGCGGTATTTTGACCCCAAGCTTGAACTGGAATTTTCGGGCCGCTCTTCAAATGGTTCTTGTGATGGCTGATATTTCAAAGTTTTACCTACCAGGGCTATAAATTTGTCTACTCTTCGGAAGACGTGTTGTTGTTTTCAATCTGAATCTTTAAGTCTTCTAGTTCAGCTTTTAGCGCTTTCTGCCTTGATACCAGATAGAAAATATAGCCAATTATCCCTACCCAAACTACTGCAAAGCCCGCGAAGAGAAAATTCAGATTACCCTCTGGGTTCGGATTTATGTTGTCCTGCTCGCCGAAAACAGTAGATACCATGGCTAATGTTAATAGACAGGGTATTAAAAGAGAGACAAAGATCCGATTGTTAGTACGCATTTATGTAAGGAGCTCCTTGTGAAATTTTTCAAACTCTTCTTCACTATTTTTCATGGAAAGACGAAGTTGAGTGAGTGATAAAAACAAAACCAAGAATACAAAAGTAGAAAAATAAAGCACAGTCCTCATATCAGGATGTAAAGCTCCGGACTCTGATAAAGGCCCAGTTACAAGCTCGGGGTGTAATGACCGCCACCACATAGAAGCAAGGTAGACAATTGGAACGTTTGCGAAACCGATGATTCCGACGATTGAAGACCATGTAGCGGCTTGGCGCATTGAAGAGGCATAGACGCGAACCATCAAGTAGCCAATAAATATTACCCATAGGACAAAAACAGAAGTTAACTTAGGGTCCCATGTCCACCAAGTACCCCAAACTGGCTTTGCCCACATTGCACCAGAGGCCATAGATACTGAAAGGAGGATGAGGCCTATTTCAGCTGTAGCAGATGCACGGCGATCCCATTTAGAATCACGTTCGAATAGGTACAAAGCACTAGCTAGTGCTACAAAACCGAAAGCAATAAACCCAACCCAGACTGTTGGAACATGAATATAGAATAACCGCTGGACTAATCCCATTGATCTTTCGGTGGGAACCCAGATAAATATCATCCATAAGTTGACTAGCCCAATAAGTCCTGTGAAAAGAATTAAAAAATGCTCCTTTGACCAGTTAAGATTTTTTGCTGGCCAAAATGACATATCAATCCTCCAAAACATAGCCGAATAAAATTGATGATAACACAATGGATATTGCGTCATAGAGCAAAAGAAGCTGTACCCATTTCGAAAAATCTTGGATTTCTGAGCCTTGGAATATTAAATTTGTTGATGCAACAGCAGCTATTAATAATGGGATAATGGCTGGTAGAAATAACAAGGGAAGAAGTAACTCTCTTGAACGTGTATGACTTGCGATCGCAGAAAATAATGTGCCAACTGAAACGAAACCCAAAGTCGTTAGGAAGGCTATTATTCCGAACCAAACATCTAGGATAGGGAGGTCATAGAGGATAACAAAGACTGGGAGCATAATTAATTCAACAATAAAGATTATGGTGAAGATTGAAGCAGCCTTTCCTACCAAAATTACTTCAGGAGGAATTGGGGAAATCATCAATGCTTGGAGAGTTCCCTGGTCTCGCTCAGAGACAAAGCTGTGACTTAATGCAATTACTCCTGCAAATAAAAAAGCTACCCAAACTATGCCAGGCCCAACTGCTTCCATTACCTTTGGATTTGGATCAAAAGCGAACCTAAAAATAAACGATGTCAGAAGCGCAAAAAACAGGATAGAGAGAATCGACTCACGAGTACGAAGTTCTATCCTTAAGTCCTTAATGTAAATTGCTAAAGCACTACTGATAAATAATCTCATTTTTTTCAGACCAAAAGTTCTCTCAGGCGTAAATCAGTGATTGTATTAGCAGAATCATTGAAAACCACATCGCCATTATTAATTACTAACACATCGTTAGATAATTCAAGTCCTCGCGTTAAATCATGTGTGCTCATAAGAACAACAGATCCTGAGTTAGCTATGTTATCTATAACTTGATCTAGAATTTCGATGCCATTTTTGTCTAACCCCGTTTCTGGTTCATCTAGCAATAATATCGAAGGACTATGTATTAAAGATCTAGCTATTGTGACGCGCTTTTGCATACCATTAGAAAGGGTGGACACTCTCTGATTTCTGAAATCTCCTATTTTAAATTGATCCAAGAGACTTTCAATTTGGGTGAATATGTTTGGGACTCCGTACATCTTGGCAAAAAAAATCAAATTTTCGATGACTGTAAGATTTTGGAATAACATCGGTTGATGCCCGACGTAACCAGTAATTCTGTTTGATCGCGCACGCGACTCTTTCAAGTCCATGCCAGCGATTTCAATTTTTCCGTCGTTTGGCGTAGAGATTCCTGCTAAAACTTTTAAAAGAGTACTTTTCCCTGCACCATTTGGTCCGAAGATGCCAAGTTTAATTCCCCATTTAGCTTCAAAATTCACTTTATTCAAAGCTTTGGTTCTTCCAAAAGTACGTGAGACGTTGAGAGCTTTTAATGCCTTGTCGCTAATAGAATCTTTATTAGCAGAGAAGCCCAATTTTCACCCCGTTAAATCCTTGGATATAGCTTTGTGAAAATCACTTTTAAAGGTCAAATGTGTCAAGTAAAGTAGCTACTTCATTGACCTTGGCTTTTTGAGGTAACGCATCAATTTGAACCTCAAGTGGAGGCCTTGAGGTATCTTGATAAATGATACCTAACGGGACACCACCCCTATCGATTAATTTCTTTGCTTTGGCTTTATCTTCCACATTGTGATCGTCAGGTATTGACCAAGCCATAGGTTCAATTCCTTTAGAGGCGTTTCCTTTGAGCTGCTCATAAGTGTCATTATAAGTAGTACAAGGTGATGCAACATGGACTACTGAAAAGCCCGGATGTTCCATTGCAGTTGAGATAATATTCGCCAAATCTTTGGGCTTAGAAGAATAACCAGAGGCAATAAAGCTAACCCCTAAAGTTAAGTACAAATCTAAAGGTTGTATTGATGGTTCTAACTTTCCGAATGGAGTCGAGCTCGTTACCGTCTCTTCAACAGTAGTAGGTGACGATTGGCCCTTAGTAAGCCCATAAACACCATTATCCATAACTACTGCAGTAATATTTAAATTGCGTGAAGCTTGTGGCGCTATATGCTCCATTCCAATGCTGAGGAAATCGCCGTCTCCAGCAACTACTACAACGTTTAAGTCAGGGTTTGCCATTTTTGTACCAAAAGCTATAGGTAAGGCTCTACCATGTATACCATGAAATCCGAAGGGTTGTTCACCTTCTAACAGATGCACCAAGTTTCCTGAGCATCCAATTCCGGCCACCACTACATTATTTGACATTGGAGTTTCGAATTTAACCATCCGATCCTGCATTGCAAATTCCAAAGCCCTTCGAACACCAAAATCTCCGCAGCCAGGGCACCATTTAAAATCGTATTCAGGGTTTTTCGCGCTCATTTTTAGCCTTTACCTACTAGGATTGAATATCACTAGACTTCAAAAGATCCTTGATCATGTTTGCTAGAACATTGGACTTAAAAGGAAGCCCAGTGTATTGAGTCAGGGCCTCTGCTTTAACTCGTTTCCCTCGCAATACGCCAGCAAATTGTCCTTGAAAATTAAGCTCGGGAACAATAACTAAATCCTTCGTTTTTAATTCTTTAAGCAGATCATCAGGTAAAGGATTTAGGAACATAGTGTAATACCAACTGAGATCAAACCCTTCACTTCGTAGCAGCTCATATGCTTCTTGACTGGGACCCTTAGAGCCTCCCCACGGCATAATTGCAATTTTCGCTTCGGTGTTTTCACTTTCAAATTCACCGTTTGATAAAAGCTTAAGTTTGCTAAATCTTCTCTGGCTCATTTGAATATGCCGCGATGCTAAATGAGTTGTATCACCATAGCCATCGTGTTCACTTCCATTAGCAACATACGCACCGGGGCCACCAGGTATTGGCATGGGTGATAATTCCCAAGAATCATACCGTAAGTAGCCATTAGTTCCCGAGTAGACAGACCTATTTTCTTGTGGGACGTCAGTAAGGTTTGGTTTCCGTATGTTTTGGGCTCGCTCTGCTAAAGAGTGCTCACTTAAAATAAGGACTGGGCCTTGGTACCGTTCTGCCCAGTTGATTGCCGTCACACCTGCATAAAAACACTCCTCGACTGTGCCAGGAGCTATGACTGGAACACTTGAGTCACCATGAGCAGGGCTTAGAGCCGTGAGTAAATCTGATTGTTCTGTTTTTGTGGGCAAACCTGTCGCTGGCCCACCACGTTGCACGTCGACTACCACACAAGGAATTTCAGCCATCCAAGCCAAACCAATTCCCTCGCCCATTAAAGTAAAACCTGGTCCCGAAGTCGCAGTCATAGATTTTTTACCTGCAAAGCCGGCTCCAACAATAGCGCTAATAGCTTCTATTTCTGAGCTAACTTGGTAGGCAAATTTACCCTTGCCGATTAGATTTCGTTCCATGTACAACAAAATTGGAGTAGCAGGAGAGATGGGATAGCCAGCGTAAAAATTCAAACCCGCACTTAAAGCACCTAAGCTTAGTGCGTCATTACCTTTAATAAATGATTGTGTGTAATCAGGAAGATCAGGATTGCCAAGTGCAGTAATTGCTTCCTCATCTACTACCTGAGCAAGTCCCAACTCAAGCGCTTGATGGTTTGCTGTAATTACACTCTCTCGCCCAGCGAACCTATTTGAGACGAATTCTTTAAAATACTCAAGTGGCATGTTAATAAGCTTACTAAGAGCTCCCATAACAACCATGTTAGCTGCACGAGCTTCGCCAGTTGTTTTTGCCAGTTCATCAAATGGAACCGCAATGGTTCTTCTGTCTGTATCTGTAGGGTCAGGAGTAACTGAGGGATCTAGTAAAATAACCCCTCCTGGCCTCACTTCACCTCTGTGCTCTTCATATGCTTCATCATTGAATGCAACTAAGATATCTACTGAATCTCCTGGGCTTCGTACAGGATCTCTTGCTACACGGGCTTGGGTCCATGTGGGTCCTCCCAGAATTTGAGAAGGAAAAGTTGCAAAGGTTAAAGCATGAAAACCGACAGTTGTCGCAGCTCGTGCCACAAACTCTGCGGCAGTAACTACGCCCTGTCCTCCTTCACCAGCGAACCGGACTACGAACTCACGTTGACCGGCCATTGGGGAACTCCTTATAGATATCTAGAAAATCAATTCTTGAGGGCAACAATTTTAAAGTGACCTTAACCTCTACTACTAGGCAAAAGTATGATACTACGAAAGCGTACCCATGCTGCAAGAAAGTGTCAAACGATGTTTTCGCAACTTAATTAAAATAAATACTTAACTTTGCGGGCAGTAAGCTTTCAAAGATTGCGGAATACGGATTTTAGGCAACATTATTTGCAGAAAAGATTGAAAATCTTTCAAAAGGTAATCCTTAGCCTCAAAATATTAGTGAAAGCATTCACATATGCTACATACCTCAACAACATGATTGAAACTAGCGAATATAATAGAAAAACTTGTTTTAAGGCATGCGATCGAATTGACATTACCATGTCTAAAATTGTAATATTGCTCGGCCTTCTAGAGTGATCTGGGGGACATGCTTACAGTGCGATGGTTCTTGGCGCGAGCACCTTCGTACCAGTCTCTTTCATGGGCTCCGCATTAATGCGATTCAGCCTCTTTCTCCGCGTCAATTTCTGTTGAGGTGCAGGTTTTCACCTGAAGAGGATTTTATGCCAGAAGAAGTTGAGTTACGGAGAGGGTTAAGGGACGTCTACCTAGATAATACTACTGCGAGTAATGTTATTGGCGATGTTGGAAAGCTAATCTACCGTGGGTACGATATCCATGACCTTGCAGAGAATTCTACTTTTGAAGAAACTGTTTTCCTGTTAATCCATGACCGTCTTCCTACTCAAAAAGAACTTGACTCTTTTGATAATCAATTAAGAGAAAATAGACAGCTGCCAGCACCGGTTCTTGATATCATTAACAATATTCGTTCTGCACATCCGATGGATGTGCTAAGAACAGCTGTATCTGCACTTTCAGGGTTCACTGATGAACCGGAAGACTCTTCATATGATGCTGCCTTGAGGAAAGGTATAGAACTTACTGCAAAATCTCCTTCGATAGTGGCAGCACATCATCGTATGAGAAATGGAGATGCAGTAATAGAGCCAGATCCCTCTTTGAATCATTCGGGCAACTTTTTGAAGATGCTGTTGGGCACAGAGCCTGACGAAGACACTAATAAGTTGATGGACAAGGACTTCATAGTTCATCTAGACCACGGATCGAATGCTTCGTCTTTTGCAGGAAGAGTTACGGCTAGTACATTGGCTGACGTTCATGCCTGCGTTGTCTCAGGAATTTCTACACTTAAGGGGCCTTTGCACGGAGGGGCTGCAGAAGGTGTCATGAAAATGGCATTAGAAATTGGCGATGAAAGCAATGTTGAAGCATATTTAAATCAAAAAAGAGAAAACAGAGAAAGAATCATGGGATTCGGCCATGCTGTTTACCGTGCAGAAGATCCTAGAGCAAGGCATCTTCGGGAAGGTTCCCGCTTACTAGCGGAAAAAGCCGGAGACCCCAAATGGTTTAAGATTTTAAGTAAAGTCGAAGAGAAAATGTCTCCTTATGCTGAACGAGGAATCTGCGTAAATGTTGATTTCTGGTCTGGTTCTGTATATTACCTTTTGGGTATTCCTGAAGATCTCTTTATATCAATTTTCGCATTAGCACGAATTCCAGGTTATGTAGTTCAAGTTCTTGAGCAACAGAGTAGAAATATTCTGATAAGGCCTTTGATGAAATACACGGGCGCTATGGATATGACTTACATTCCTATTTCTGATCGGGGTTAAATAAGCAACGGAGGAGTTATGTCGACGACACAGGAAGTTCGAGATGGAGACACCTCGCTTGAGGTGGAAGAAGAAGCAGATCACGGGCATCATTGGCTAATTGAAAGCCCTAACGGACCGACAAGCGTTGGGACATGTAAAGTTTGTGGGTTGATCCGCGAGTTTAAGAATTCTATTCAAATTACTAGCTGGGAATCAGACGGAAACCATGTAAATCGCAATCAAGCGATCCCTACTTCCTAAAGCTGTCTCTTTAATAAAAGCAAAAGCACCCCATTTGGGGTGCTTTTGCTTTTATTACAAATAACGCTTATAAATTCAGGATGAATATATTTCCCCCTCATGCAAATAATGGAGCCGAGAAAGAAATTCGGCGCAGGATCGCGGAAGAAGGACCAATCAGGTTTGATCACTTTATGGAACTTGCTCTTTATTCTGAAGATGGAGGGTACTACAGAACAGGCACACCCACAGGCTTTTATGGTGATTTTTTAACCTCACCCTATTCGCATTCTGCTTTTGGTGCACTGATTGCGCACAAGCTTTTCGAGATGTGGGAATCAATGATGAGGCCTGAAATATTTTGGACAATAGAACTTGGTGCGGGTTCTGGGAAATTAAAAAAAGACGTAATTGCACATTCTAGCGAATTAGGTGCAGATTTTGCGAAAGCATTGTTTTATGTCGGCCTAGACTACAGAAAGCCTAATCAAATTGAAGCGCCTAACAATTGGGTGATCGCAAATTCATTGCCTTTTTGTGAATTTCCAGGAGTATTTTTAGCGAATGAGTTGGTAGACGCGATGCCTGTTAGAAGAGCCATTCAATATCATGGTCAATTGTTGGAAATATACGTAAGCGTATCTGAAAACGGCAATTTTGTTGAAACGTACAAGGAAGACAAAGGAAATGAGCTAAAGTTAAGACTGAATAACTTAGGTATCACTCTTAATGAAGGACATGTTGGTGAATTCAACTTGGGAGTTAATCACCTGATGGATTCTCTGTACGATTTGTTACAAGTGGGCTTTGTATTGATGATTGATTACGGCCACCTAGCTGAGGATTATTATGCTGAATCTCGCTCAAAAGGAACTTTGCGATGTTATTACCAGCATACAGTAAACATGAATCCATACGCGAAAGTGGGCAAGCAGGATATTGGTGCACATGTTGAGTTCACTTCTCTGCGCAATGCTGCAGTGAGTTCAGGGTTTTCAGTTCAAGAATTTACAGACCAGGCAACTTTTCTTGAAAAACTTGGAATAGGGAGATACAGATCAGAAATAGCGAATAGAAAGGACTTAACATTGCCTTTGAGACGAGCTCATTTAGCTGGAATTGATTCACTAGTAGACCCATCAGGACTTGGGAACTTCAAAGTATTGTTGCTCAGCAAGGGATGCGAATTGCAACCAGGTGTTTAATAAATTGTCTTTGCCGTCACTCTACTCTCCAGCTCGACCATTCACGCTCCCTCAAGTCACTGATTAGTGTGTTTATATATCCATATCTTAAATGATTTTAGTTTCTGAACGGTATTTCATTTACAGTTAATAATGGGAGATACTGTATTGTGAAAAAATTTATAGTTTTCTTTTGTTTACTTTTGTGTGCTTCTGCTTGTGGCGGTAGTTCTGAAACGGCTGCACCTGTGCCATCTGACGTCACCCCATGCAAATTAAAACAGGGGGAACAGTCCTTCTTTTCGTCGGGTTTCCCAATTTCAAGTATTCGAATGTCTTCAACAGGCTCACCTCGCGTGGCAGTTTTGTTTGTTGATTTCCCAAATGTAAACGCAGTTAATTCAACTGAAAGTGTTTTC
>Ga0310344_10002888_pt1 | contig 12892 bp, 8 predicted proteins | sample HC15DNA20200_MG_FD_203801 | JGI IMG/M metagenome (GOLD analysis project Ga0310344, IMG submission 203801) | Marine microbial communities from station ALOHA, North Pacific Subtropical Gyre - HC15-DNA-20-200_MG | ecosystem: Environmental > Aquatic > Marine > Oceanic | place: Pacific Ocean: North... | reverse complement strand
TTTAATAACATCTCCGATCGCATAAATATTTTTGATGGATGTTTGTAATTTTTCGTTTACTTCAACTCTTCCTTTGTTATCTATTTTTATGCCAACTTGTGAAAGATTTAGTCCCTCCGTGTAAGGTTTTCTTCCAACAGAGACTAGCACTTTATCAAAATCCATAATTTCTTCTTTAGATTTTTTAATTTCTATAAAATTAATTGAAACTTTATCTTGATTGCTTTTTACTGAATTAACTTTACATCCCATCATAAATTTAATTCCTTGTTTAGTAAGAATCTTTTTAAACTCATTAGAAATTTCTCTATCCATACCTGGTGTAATATAATCAAGATATTCAATAACTGTGACTTCTGCTCCTAATCGCGACCATACAGAGCCCATTTCTAAACCTATGTAACCACCTCCAATTACAGCTAATTTTTTTGGTACTTTATTTAATGATAAAGCTCCAGTTGATGAAATAATATTCTTTTCATCAATTTCAATTCCTGGCAATGAAGAAACTGTTGAACCAGTAGCGATTACAATATTTTTAGCTTTATAATTTTCTTTCTTATTGTTGTTATAAACAACTATATCATTTTTTGAAAAAAGCACACCTTTGCCTTTTAGATAAACAACTTTGTTTTTTTTAAATAAAAACTCTACTCCTTTAGTTAAAATTTGAATTGATTTGTTTTTATTAGACATCATCTTGTCTAAATTCAGCTTGATATTGCTAATTTCTATCCCTTGTTGATTAAAATCTTTTTTTGCTTTATGAAAATTTTCAGATAAATTTAATAAACTTTTCGATGGTATACATCCAACATTTAGACAAGTGCCTCCCAATGTACCTCTTGACTCTATACATGCAGTTTTAAGACCTAATTGGGCTGCTCTTATAGCACAAACATATCCTCCTGGACCGCCACCAATTACAATTACATCAAAATTATTTTCCATTATTAAATATTGAGGAAAAGTCTCTTTGGTTGTTCTAAAGACTCTTTAACTATTTTTAAAAATGATACTGCTTCTTTGCCATCTATTATTCTGTGATCATACGATAATGCTAAATACATAATAGGCCTTACTTCAACATTTCCATCAACAACAATAGGTCTTTCAACTATATTATGCATTCCTAAAACAGCTGACTGAGGTGGATTTAATATTGGAGTTGATAACATCGAACCATATATTCCGCCATTCGTAATAGTAAAAGTTCCTCCTTGTAAATCATCTATAGTGATTTTTCCATCACGAGCTTTCCCCCCTAATTCATTAATATTTTTTTCAATGTCTGCAAATGACATCTCATCTGTTTTTCTAATAACTGGTACTACTAAACCTCTATCAGTCCCTACAGCTATACTTATGTTATAATAATTTTTATAAACTATTTCATCACCTTGAACCTCTGCATTTATAGCTGGAAAATTTTTTAATCCTATAACACAAGCTTTCACAAAAAATGACATAAAACCAAGTTTTACTGCATACTTATTTTGAAATTCTTCTTTATATTGATTTCGCATAGAAATTACCTCGCTCATATCAACTTCATTAAAGGTAGTTAACATTGCTGCATTTTCTTGAGCTTCTTTTAATCTCTTAGCAATTGTTAATCGCAATCTTGTCATTTTAATTCTTTCTTCTGGACCATGTTTAATTTTTCTTTCTGATGGAGGCGGTTTAGATCCCATTAAACTCATAATGTCTTCTTTTAAAATAACACCATGTTTTCCTGAGCCTTCAACTTTATTTAAATCTACTTTACCTTCTGCTGCCATTTTTCTTGCAGCTGGAGAAACAGAAGGCTTTTCACTTTTCACTTTTTCATTTTCTTTTGTCTTCTTTTCTTCATGAAAATTATCTAATACCAATGCTTCTTCTTGAAGTTTTAATGGTTCAGTTTCTTGCTCCTCAAAAAGTTTAAGGACTTCTTCTTTGGATTCTTTTTTAGACTCTTTTAAAATTTTAGTTTTTTTCTTCGGCGGAGAATAATTTTTTACTTTTTCGAAACTTTTTGATGCTTGAGTCGAAGATTCATTAATCATACCAAGTATTGCACCAACATTAACGGTTTCACCTTCTTGGACTGATATGCTCTCTAAAACACCATTCGACGGTGCAGGGACTTCAACATTTACTTTATCAGTTTCTAATTCTACAATAGCTTCATCGACGGATACCTTTTCACCTTGACTCTTTAACCATTTTGAAACTGTAGCTTCTGTTACTGACTCACCCAAAGTTGGCACTATAATTTTATCCGACATTTATTTTCCAAGTATCTTGTCTAATATTTCATTTTGCTCTGCAAGATGTTTTTTAAGATATCCACTAGCTGGGGATGCTGCAGGTTTTCTGCCAATATAATTAACGTCTTTGTTATCTGCTTTGATATGATGGAGACTCCATTGAATATAATTTTTTACAGTGTTCCAAGCACCCATATTTTTGGGTTCTTCTTGACACCAAAAAAATTCAGATTTTTTTCTAAATCGTTTTAACTCTTTAGCAAGTGTTTTTACAGGAAATGGATATAGTTGTTCTATTCTAATAATAAATACACTTTTATTTTTATTTTTTTCTCTTGCTTGAAGAAGATCAAAATAAATTTTTCCTGAGCAAATGACTACCTTCTTTATTTTTTTATCTTCCGCAAGCTTAATTAATTCATTTTTTTTGGAGTCTGCATGATCATTTAAAACTCTATGAAAAGTATTCTTTTTAGTAAAATCCTCAATATTAGAAGTGCACATTTTATTTCTTAATAAAGATTTTGGTGTCATAATTATTAAAGGTTTCCTAAAATCTCTATGAATCTGTCTACGTAAAGCGTGAAAATAATTTGCAGGAGTTGTGCAATTCATAACTTGAATATTTTCTTGAGCACATAATTGTAAAAATCTTTCTAATCTAGCCGATGAATGTTCGGGACCTTGTCCTTCATATCCATGTGGCAACAACATTACTAAACCATTTGCTCTTGCCCATTTTCTTTCTGCCGAAGCAATAAATTGATCTATAATGACCTGAGCTCCGTTTGCAAAGTCTCCAAATTGTGCCTCCCAAATCACAAGAGTGCTTGGTTCTGATAGAGCATAACCATATTCAAATCCAAGAACGGCCATTTCAGAAAGTAAGCTATCTATTGCTTCAAATCTTTTTTGTTTTTTTGAAATATTATTTAAAGGGATGTACTTGCTTCCATTTAATTGATCTTTCAATACTGAATGGCGTTGACTAAAAGTCCCTCTTGCAGAATCTTGTCCGGAAAGTCTGACTGGATAGCCTTCTTCTAATAAAGTTGCAAATGCAAGATGCTCTGCTGTTGCCCAATCAAATCCTTTTCCTGTTTGGAACATTTTTTTCTTATTTTCAAATATTTTTTTTAGAGTCGGATGAACATTAAAACTTTCTGGTATTGAAGTTATTTTTTCTCCAATTTTTTTTATTTTTTCTAACGGTACTCCTGTAACTCCTCTTTTATCTTTTCCTCTTTCAGGTTTAAATCTTGACCACACGCCCTCGTACCATTCTAATTTAGGTTTATATTCCTTAGCTGTTTTAAATTGCTGTTCAAGAAGATTTTTAAATGTTGCTTTCATACTATTAAATTCTTCTGACGTAATAATGCCTTCTTCAATTAGTTTTTTTGCGTAAATATTCAGTGTTGTTGGGTGTTTTTTTATTTTTCTATACATAGTTGGCTGGGTAAAGGATGGTTCATCTCCTTCATTGTGACCAAATCGTCTATAACAAATCATGTCTATAACAACATCTCTATTAAACTCTTGTCTATAATCGGTTGCAATTTTTGCGCAATGAACGACTGCTTCTGGATCATCGCCATTTACATGTAAAATTGGTGAGTCAACCATTTTTGCTAAATCGGAGGGATATGGAGAAGAACGAGCAAACTTCGGACTTGTGGTAAATCCTATTTGATTGTTAACAATAATATGTATTGTCCCTCCAGTATTATGTCCTGGCACCCCTGACATAGCAAAACATTCAGCGACCACACCTTGGCCAGCAAAAGAAGCGTCTCCATGAATTAAAACTGGAACAACTTGTTGTCTTTTTTCATCTTTATGAAAAAATTGCTTAGCTCGTGTTTGTCCCAAAACTACAGGATTAACTGCTTCAAGATGTGAAGGGTTATCTGTTAAAGACACATGAACTAAATTACCATCAAATTCTCGATTTGAAGAAGCTCCTAAATGATATTTTACATCTCCTGTAGAATCAGAACTAAAAGAAGCGTATTCTCCTGCAAACTCATTAAACATTCTTTTGTAGGATTTCTGCAAAACATTAGCTAAAATGTTTAATCTTCCTCTGTGAGGTTGGCCAATTTTAACTTCCTTAAAACCTAGATGACCACCTCTTTTTATAATTTGCTCTAATGCAGGAATCAAAGCCTCGCCTCCATCAAGTCCAAACCTTTTAGTTCCAACAAATTTTACAGCTAAAAATTTTTCAAAACCTTCCGCTTGTATAAGCTTATTTAAAATTGCTTTTTTACCGTTATTAGTAAATCTTAATTGATTTTCTGTTTTTTCCATTCGTGACCTGAACCATTTTTTTTCAACGGGATCAGAAATATGCATATATTCAACTCCAACAGTTGAACAATATATCTTTCTAAAAAAAGAAAGAATTTCATTGATAGTAGAATAGCCACCTTGCATATACTCTCCTACATAAATTTTTTTATTATAATCTTTTTTTGTAAAACCATGATCTTCTGGATTTAAATCTTCAAGATATTTTCTTTCCATCATTCCAAGCGGATCTAAATTGGCGATCAGATGCCCTCTTATCCTGTATGCTCTAATTAAAGCTATAGCTTTTACTGACTCTTGAGTAGCTTGTAGATCAACTTCTGATTCGTTTTCTTTGTTTACCAAATCTTTTTGATGAAAAATTTTTTTTTTATTTTTTCTTTCTGGTGACCAACTAGGACCTTGTAAATCATTATAAATCAATTTTTGTTCTTCGCTCAATCCTTCAAAAAATTGTCTCCAGCTTTCTGGTATCGATTTTGGATTTGAAAGATAGTCAGCGTAAAATTCATTAATAAATTCGGAATTGTTACCAACTAAAAAAGAGGTTTTTTTGTAAGTAGTATTGTTTTTTGATGATGACATTTAGTAATTTTAGTAATTCATTTTAACATAAATTATCAAAATTTAACCATTAAGTTTATGCAAAAGTGTCTTACCAATATCGGCTGGTGACTTTGATATGGTAATTCCTGCAGATTTCATTACCTCTATCTTATCTTCGGCGCCTCCTTTTCCGCCTGCTATTATGGCACCTGCATGTCCCATTCTTCTTCCTTTTGGTGCTGTCAAACCAGCTATAAAACCTACGGTGGGTTTTTTTATTTTTTCTTTTTTTAGAAATTCAGCTGCTTCCTCCTCTGCTAAGCCTCCTATTTCTCCAATCATAACAATTGATTCAGTTTTTTCGTCTTTTAAAAAAAGCTCTAAACAATCAATAAAATTAGTTCCATTGATTGGGTCTCCTCCTATACCAATACACGTTGATTGTCCCATACCATTTGCCGATGTTTGTGCAACAGCCTCGTAGGTTAAAGTCCCTGATCTTGAAACTATACCAACTGTACCTTTTTTATGAATATTGCCTGGCATAATTCCAATTTTACATTCATCGGGAGTAATAATACCTGGGCAGTTTGGTCCAATTAATCTTGATTTATTTTTTTTTAATTCACTTTTTACTTTCAGCATGTCTATTAAAGGTATGCCTTCAGTTATACAGACTATTAATTCTAATTTAGCATTTATTGCTTCTATTATAGCATCAGCAGCAAATTTAGGAGGCACATATATCATAGTTGCATCTGCTCCTGTTTTGTCTTTTGCCTCTTCAACGGTATTAAAAACAGGAAGATCTAAATGCTTTTGGCCTCCCTTTTTAGGTGTCACACCTCCAACCAATTGAGTTCCATAGTTAATTGCTTGTTTAGAATGAAAGGTTCCATGAGTACCAGTAAATCCTTGACAAATCACTTTTGTATTTTTGTTTACCAATACTGACATCTATTTAATAGCTTCTACAATTTTCTTGGCAGCATCATTCAAATCAGATGCTGATAATATTTTAAGACTTGATTTATCCAAAATTTCTTTTCCTTTTTTAAAATTTGTCCCTGCTAACCTCACTACTAATGGCACAGATAAATTGATTTCTTTAGCAGCATCTACTACGCCTTGAGCGAGCACATCACACTGCATAATACCTCCAAAGATATTGATAAGAATTCCTCTTACATTTTTATCTGATAGTATTAGTTTAAATGCAGCTGAAACTTTTTCTTTCGAAGCTCCACCTCCTACATCCAAAAAATTTGCTGGTTCTTTTCCATACAATTGTATTATATCCATAGTCGCCATGGCTAAACCCGCTCCATTAACCATGCATCCAATTGAACCATTAAGCTTTATATAAGAAAGATCATGCTTGCTTGCTTCAATTTCAGTTGGATCTTCTTCATTTAAATCTCTTAGTTTTAAAATCTCAGGTCTCCTAAAAATTGCATTATCATCAAAATTCATTTTAGCATCTAGACATACTAACTTTCCTTTTTTCGTAATGATCAAAGGATTTATCTCGATCAGATTAGCATCTTTTTGAAGTAAAATTTTATATAATGAACGAATTAACTTTAAAGCTTCTTTTTTTTGATCATCATTAAATTCAAATGGAGCAATTATTTTTTCAATTTCTTGTTTCTCGACTTCTTCCTTAAGATCAATTTTTGTTGTAACGATTTTTTTGGGTGTTACGGACGCTACTTTTTCTATATCCATTCCACCTTCAGTACTGCTGATAAAAGCAATTTTTGAACTATCTCTATCAATGAGACATGATAAATAAAATTCTTTTGATATATCTGAAGCCTCTTCAATATAAAGTCTTTTCACCTCTTTTCCTTTAGATCCAGTTTGAGGAGTGATTAATATTTTTCCCATCATTAATTCAGCTTCTTTCTCTAATTTATCCAAATTTTTGATCAATTTAACTCCTCCAGCTTTTCCTCTGCCTCCAGCATGAATTTGGGCTTTTAAAACAAATTCCTTGCTTCTTAATTGTGATACTTTTCTTTTTATTTCATTTGTTGAAAAAATTACTACCCCATTGGAAACTGGTGCTCCGAATTCTTTTAATATTTCTTTAGCTTGGTATTCGTGAATGTTCATTTTAGTTGCTATTACTATCATAAAATCTAAATTAATCCATTATGAAAGCAAAAATTGTAATTTTAACTCCTGTTTACAATGATTGGAAAAATTTAACCAAGCTTTTAGCCAGAATTAACATTATTTTTAAAAATAAAATTAAAATGAATTTTGATTTGGTGATTGTGAATGATTGCTCAACTGAAACTTTTAACTATAAAAAATTAAAATTTAAAAATATTAATAAAATTACTCTTATTTCTTTGTTTAAAAATGTTGGTAGTCAAAGAGCATTAGCAATTGGAATAAAATATATAAATAAAATATATAAAAAAAATTATAGAACAATAATCATTGACTCTGACGGACAAGATAATCCTCAAGGCATATTAAAGATGTTTAACATTGTTAATAAAAAACCTAATTTTTCAGTAGTAGTAAATCGTGGACAAAGAAAAGAGCCACTTTGGTTTAAAGTATTTTATGAATTTTATAATATTTTAATAAAATTACTAACAGCAAAAAATATAAGATTTGGTAATTTTAGCTTTTTAAGCTCTAGAGATATTAAGAAAATTTTTAATAATAGCGATCTATGGAATGCTTTTCCTCCCACAATTGTAAATAATATAAAAAAAATTTCTTATATAACTATTGATAGAGAAAAAAGATTTTTTGGAAATTCAAAAATGAATTTTTTTGGATTATTGCTTCATGCATTAAGAGTTTTTTCTGTATTAAGATTTAGAATTATCTTTTCTTCAAGTATTTATTTATTTTTTGCTTTCTATCTATTTTATAACAACAAATTCATTATTATTTTTTATTTAATATCAATTTTTATATTTTTATTAAATTTAACTAACTTCGTCATGTCATTCTCAAATAAAAATAGTTTTATAAATAATTTTAAAAAAGCAAAAATCCATCGTTTTTAGATACATTTTTTTATCTTTATAGAGTATAAAATTTTATTATAGTCTTCTTTATAAAAACATCTATTTTTTAATAAATCTCTAAAATTCATAAAATTAAATTCTCCAGGGAAAGTTTCTGCAATATAAATTGTTTTTATTTTATTTTTGTCTAACTTTTCGTTAAATTTTTTTACATATTGATCATAATATTTAATTTCTTTTGATGCTGGAAAAGTTTGATTAGGAAAATACCATCTATTGGGAATATGAAGATTTTCATCAAGTATTAAAGAAAAAAATTGATAGTGAGTAATTAACATTTTTTCATTTAAATCATTTTTTATTATTTTTATTGATTGTCGCAACAACTCTATCTCTTCCTTTGGGGATTTACTATAATAACTTGGTGTAATCCATTTCAGCTTTTTGAATCTTTCGTCTAATAAATTTGCGTCTACTGCCTTAGATAAATTAATATTCTGTAAATCCATGAACTTTCTTTTTTCGTTAAAAACGAAATGATATTTTAATGTTACAAATAAAATTAATAAAATTGAAAATAATTTAATATTATTTTTAACTCTTAAATCTAAAAATTCATCTAATTGGATTATAAAAAGTCCGCATAATATTGGTGCTAATGAAAAAATAAAAGTTTGATTAGCTGTTATTAGTTGATGAAAAATAAATCCAATAGCACTAAATAATATTAAAATATTTATCAATACTTTTTTTTCAAACTTTAATACTTTAAAATATTTTTTTATATGAAAAATTAATAATATTAAATTTGCTAATAGAAAAATATTTATAAATTTAAAATGTCCAATTGTACCTCTAACTGTCAGCCTATTGATTAATTTTGCTGACTCAAATGCACCTTCTTCACTGCTAATTCTGGCTTGTCCGACCTCAATGGGAAATAAAATAATTTGAGTCAAAAAATCTTTTATTGGAACCTTTGTGATGAAGAAATAAAGAAAGAAAATAATTAAGAACGAGAAAAAACCTAGTAGAAAATATTTTATATTTTTTTTATTAATAGTAAGAAAATGAATAAATGTAAAAATGGCTATTAATAAACAAATAATTCCTGAAGGTAGTTGCATACTCAAAAAAGCAAAACCCATAAAAAAAGGTAATATAATCCAATATTTTTTTTCTTCTTTATAAACCGCTAAATAAAAAACTAGTAAAGATATTAAGCTTAAAATAAATGAATGTTGATAAGGAAATGGTGTTCCAGCTACAGGATAACATAAAACTGCAACGCTAGCTGATAAAAAAAAATTATAAAATATATTCTTATTAAATCTATTTAAAAAATAGAAAAAAAATATACTAATACCTAAATTAAAAAAAGATGAATGAAACACATAGGCATTCCAATTAAGTCCAAATATATTAAAAAAAATCGCTTGTATATAATCAACCAAAACTCCTGAGATAACCCAAAAATCTTTTACAGGGTGTTGGCCTTCTGTAATATAATAACCTGCATCAAAAAATGTAAAAGTATCAATAGGATATAAGCCTTTATTTGCGTAGAAATAGTTTATATAAAAAGCAAAGATTGCAAGTAAAGTGTATAAAATTAATTTAAAAGAAACTGATTTATTCATGGCAAATTTATTATCATGAATTATATATTAGCAAAATCTTAATGTTAAGAATTAAAGATAAAATTAAATTCAAACACTCAGAAAATCTGATGAAACATGAGGGTGATATTAATCAATCAATTAATCACTTCAAAAAAAATAAAAATTTACACATGCTTTTGAGTGAAAGATTTGATTGGATGAATGATTTTATCCAAATTCAAGACAAAGGTGTAGAAGTTGGAGCTGCAGCTGGTTTTTCAAAAAAATTTATTAAGTCAAAAAATTTTAAAATAAGTGATTATTCAAATCATTCACATTTGGACTTCAAGAATATTGACGCTCAAAACACAGGTTTTAAAAACGATGAATTTGATTTTGTTATAGCATCAAACATGATTCATCATCTTCCATATCCACTTAAGTTTTTTAGCGAAATGCATAGAATATTAAAAAAAGGTGGAAAATTAATTATTTTTGATGCGCATTGTTCAATTTTATTGCAATTAGTTTTAATTTTAATGAAACATGAAGGATTTGACTTTACAAAAAATGTATGGAGTTTGGATGAGCCTTCGACAGATGATAAAGATTTGTGGTCTGGAAATAGTGCAATACCTTATTTAATTTTTAATGATAAGAAAATTTTTAGAGAAAAATTAGGTTCAAAATTTAATTTAAAACATTTAAAACTTTGTGAATGTTTGCTTTTTCTAAATTCTGGAGGGGTAACTTCAAAAACTTTCTACATTCCTTTAAATTTCTTTTTCTTAAAGATTATTAAATATATAGATATAACTCTAAGCTTAATTTTTCCTAAGTTATTTTCTCTTGCTTATAAAATAGTTTTAGAAAAAAAATAAATTTATATCAGACTCGGATCAATTTTTTTTGCTGCATCTAACAAATTTTTTACTGATGCTATAGAATTAGCAAAATTATTTTTTTCTTCATCATTAAGGTTTAATTCAACGATTTTTTCTACTCCATTTTTCCCAATAATTACTGGAACTCCAGCATATATCTCTTTAAATCCATACTCTCCATCTAAATATACCGCGCAAGGCAGCTGTTTTTTTAAATCTTTTAAATAACTCTCTGCCATCTCAACGCCAGAAGCAGCTGGAGCATAAAATGCAGATCCTTTTTCTAAATATTTAACAATTTCTGCTCCTCCTTTTTTTGTTCTATCTACTATCTCATTAAGTTTTTCTTTTTTAATTTTACCTTCTTTTACCAGCTCATCAATTTTCTTTCCTTCAATTTTCGTAGACCCTAGCATGGCAACCATACTGTCTCCATGTCCACCTAAAACTAATGATTTTATTTTTTGAACTGAAATATTTAACTCTTGAGAAAGAAAATAAATAAACCTTGCTGAGTCTAAAATTCCAGCCATTCCAACTACTTTATTTTTAGGAAGTCCTGAATATTTTTGTAAAGCCATTACAATTACATCTAATGGGTTTGTTATACATATAACGAATGCATCTGGGGATGTGTTTTTAATTCCTTCAGCAACTTGCTTTATTATTTTTAAATTAATTCCAAGCAAATCATCTCTTGTCATCCCTGGTTTTCTAGGCAAGCCTGCCGTGATTATTATTACATCTGAATCTTTTGTATCCTCATATTTATCTGTTCCTGACAAATTAATATTAAATCCATTAACAGGTGATGATTGAGCAATATCCAAAGCCTTACCTTTTGCGATACCTGCAGCTACATCAAATAAAACTACATCTCCTAATTCTTTTAAAGCTATCAAGTGAGCTAGAGTACCACCTATTTGACCTGCTCCTATTAAAGTAATTTTTTTTCTCAACTCTTCTCCTTTTAATCTACTTCATTGTTGGCATTACAAACTCTGGATCAGATCTTAGTCCAGATGGCCATCTCGAAGTTATCGTTTTAAGTTTAGTATAAAATCTCACTCCTTCAGGACCATGCATATGCTGATCCCCAAACAATGATCTTTTCCAACCACCAAAACTATGAAAGGCCATAGGAACCGGTATAGGGATGTTTATGCCTACCATACCTATTTTAGCTTTATTTGAAAATGATCTGCCTGAGTCTCCATCTCTTGTAAATATACTCACTCCATTACCAAATTCATGATCATTAACTAGTTGTAAAGCTTCATCAAAATTTTTTGCTCTAACAACTGAAAGAACAGGCCCAAAAATCTCTTCTTTATAAATTCTCATGTCTTTGGTTACATGATCAAATAAACATCCTCCTATATAGTAGCCATTCTCATAACCTTGAAGTTTTAGATTTCTTCCATCGACAATTAATTTGGCTCCTTCTTTCTCTCCAATATCTACATAGCTTTTTACTTTTTCTAAGTGTTCTTTTGTAACCAGTGGTCCCATTTCAGATTTCTTATCCATTCCTGGGCCAACTTTTAATACTTCAACTTTTTTGGCCAAATTGCTAACTAGTTTGTCTCCAATCCCACCTACTGCTACTGCTACTGATTGCGCCATACATCTTTCACCAGCTGAACCATATGCAGCGCCCATTAAACCATTTACTGCTTGATCTAAATCACAGTCTGGCATCACCACGCAATGATTTTTTGCACCTCCTAATGCTTGAACTCTTTTTTCATTTTTTGCACAATTTTCATAAATATATTTTGCAATTGGCGTTGATCCTACAAAGCTCATTGCTACTACGTCTTTGTTATTTATCAGTGCATCTACTGCTTCTTTATCTCCATTAACCACATTAAAAACTTTATCTGGTAAACCAGCTTCCTTGAAAAGCTCTGCTAATCTTATTGAGCATGAAGGATCTTTTTCTGAAGGTTTAAGAACAAATGTATTTCCACAAGCTATTGCCATTGGAAACATCCACATCGGCACCATCGCTGGAAAATTAAATGGAGTAATACCTGCACAAACTCCTAATGGTTGCCTTATCGACCAACTGTCAACATTTTTTCCAACATTTTCTGTAAATTCCCCTTTAAGCATTTGAGGTATCCCACAAGCATACTCAACGACTTCTAATCCTCTAATTAAAGATCCTTTAGCATCTTCGTATACTTTACCGTGTTCCGATACTATGATCTTCGTAAGTTCATCAGAATTTTTTTCTATAAGCTCTTTAAATTTAAACATAACTCTCGCTCTTTGAAGAGGAGGTGTATTTGACC
>Ga0310344_10002885_pt1 | contig 12898 bp, 8 predicted proteins | sample HC15DNA20200_MG_FD_203801 | JGI IMG/M metagenome (GOLD analysis project Ga0310344, IMG submission 203801) | Marine microbial communities from station ALOHA, North Pacific Subtropical Gyre - HC15-DNA-20-200_MG | ecosystem: Environmental > Aquatic > Marine > Oceanic | place: Pacific Ocean: North... | reverse complement strand
ACCCTAAGGACATGTGGGGACGAGGCCACATTCAACAAGGTCTGCGAGGAATTCGGCAAGAACATCGAGAAGCACATCAGCGTCTACGGTGCGCATAATGAGCAGAGGCTAACCGGCCTCCATGAGACTCAGTCGATCCATGAGTTCTCGTACGGGGTCTCTGACAGGGGGGCCTCAATCAGAATACCTATCGGAACAGTCGATGACGGTTGGTGCGGAAGGCTTGAAGACCGAAGGCCTTCATCTAATGGAGATCCATACAAAATTGGCGCCGTAGTAATTAGCACAACTAAGTCCGCTTACCAAGCATCAGAAATAGGCGCTGATTCTGAAGCCATCGGTTTAGTTAGTGTCTGAAGTCATCAATCGATATTCAAGACCGGTTTAACCGCCGCCACACTATTGCGAATGATGGGGAAAACACCTCTTCGTCTTCCAATAGCATTTCGTCCACTTCTTCACCAGAGGACCACCTCACCTCTGAGATTTCTTCAGCCACTAGGACTCCTTTCCGCCCCCTACAATTGAAACTACTTCATCTGCGCATCCCCATGACAAAGTTACCCCTGCACCTCCATGGCCATAGTTGTGGATAACCCTGATGCCCCCAATCTCTTCCTCTTCTAGGCGAACTTCTGACCTAAAGGGCCTCAGCCCTACAGTGCCGCCAACAATCTTGCTTCTATCCAAGTCGGGCCAAATTGCCTCTACCTTTCTTAGAATCAGTTCGTTGTCCTCATCCCTGATTTCTAGCCCCCAGTCACCAACCTGAGCAGTCCCCCCGAGGACGGTTACATCGCTCCTTGGGATTGTATATGTCAAAGACTCTGGCTGTTGGTCGTAGTGACCCAAGCCAGGGTCCTGTTTCACGAAAATTACCTGCCCCCTTACTGGCCTAACCTCTTCGTCGTTGCAAAGCTCCCTAGCACCTAGGCCAACGCAGTTCACAATAAGTTCGCCTTCCACCTCTGACATGTCATTTACGAACATCTGCCTGAATGAACCTCCGCCCGACTCTACTTTTCCCCTGAGCCAAGGCATGTACTTTGGCATCTCGATAATGGGCGATCTGAACTCCCACCCAAAGACGAACCCATCTGGTATCTCACTTGCCTCCAACACTCTGAAATGAGAAATGTCATCCTTCCACGAAGGCAGCTCGACTACTTCTCGTAGGTATTCCCTGCCATCCCTGATTGTCACTCCAGATTCGGGAGAATCCATGGCCAGCCTCTCCAACTCCTGATAGGTCACTTTGCCCCATTCCCCTGCTCTTTCCGCTGGAGCCGTCAAGAATGGATACCAAACAGCTGCAGCCACATCAGAAACAGTTTCCGGGCTAAATTTGTCAGACACTATTTCTACTTCGTGCCCGCTCTCTAGAAGCTTCACTGCACATGTCAAACCGGAAACACCAGCACCCAGAACCGAACATCGCATGACCTTCGATGGAGGCACCACTCAAGATAGCGTCGATTAACAACTCACCTCAGTCAAACTCTTGAGCAAAGCCCGACTTGGTGCTATCGTGCCTAAGGTCAAGCGACCCAAGAAGGGATGGGCCGTCCCGAAGAAACGCAGGCCCAGGGCACCTCTAAGGGGCGCCTCGAAAGTCCGCGGACTCCCCCCATGCCCTGCTTGCGGCCAATGGAACATGCAGAAAGACAACACTAGAGGCGAACTTTTCTGCAGGTCTTGCGGTGCAATCGTTTGACGCCAATCCCCATAATCGAGCACCGCCTCCGAAACATGCCACAGTGATGAGAAACCGCACCGGGTACATCGGGTGCCCAGAGTGATGGGCGATCTGAGTGGCACCGGTGAGAAAATGACTGGCAAGGACCGAATCTTCCTCGACCACTTGAACCGGAGGTTCAGAATTAAATCTCCAGCAGGGCTCAACGACCCCCCGCCAAATTTCCGAATTGCTAGAGATAGAAAGCCATGGGGAATCTACAGGAGCATGCTCCTAACCGTCCTTCCCGCATTTTTCCTGATGTACACCTTTCTCTTCCTGATTATGGGGGCAGTCTCCCTTGAGCCAATAGCGATACTTTCTTCGAGCCTATGCAGCCTACCTCTGCTGTACTTAATTTTCAGGCTTCAGCGGCCAAGGCTTGTTCACGTCCGCCTCGCAATTCCCGATTCCAGGGGCTCTTTTGACCACCCCCTTCCGGAGGGACGAACACTCAGAACGCCGGTTCGAACTTCATTTTCTAGATTCCTCGTGAAGGATGATTCCATCCTTGACATGCCCCCCAGTAATCAGCTGTGGTCCATTTTCGCAGTAGTTCTGCTAGTTGGGTTCGCAATTACCGTGCTCCTGTTTCAAAACTCTTCCACGCTACAGGGCGTCGCCATTCTTCTTTTCCTTCTGTTTGCTATCCCTCTTTGGCTAGTCGGGTTCTCCTTGCCAGTTCTCGCTTGGTGGGGCACATCGAATGCCCAGTTGGGACTTCCCACAAGGCGGAGAGATGCCGAAGCGTGGCTGATCGCAGGAATGGCATCGGCCTTTCCTGCGTTCATCTTCAACAGCCTGGTAGCACCCGAATTAACGCCCCCTTCCTTCCCCCCTTGGGCGGAAGAACTCTCATTGCTAGCCATAGGGGCACCATTCTGTGAGGAGATATTCAAAGCGATGGCTGTAGCATTATTCCTCCCGTCAATCAAGGGCCCCAAGCAGGGATTTCAGGTTGGCTTCACCGTCGGACTCGGATTTGCCCTGATTGAGAACTTCCAATATATTGGGGTATCAGTAATCGGTGGTCCGGTTTCTGCTACCATGACCATACTTGTCCGAGGAATCGGCTCCATCCCTGGCCATGCCGTCTGGACAGCGATTTCAGGCTCGGCAATTGGCTGGATGGCAACCGACAAGGAATTCAAGGCAAAGATGGAATGGCGTGCAAGAAATCTAGCAATCTCTGCAATTGACATGGCAGAAAGTTTGGGTTACGATACCGACGGAGACGGAGACATGTCTGGATTCGACGGAAACCGCCCCACTCTCGAAGAAGCAATTGAACTCGCAAACTCGCAGGGCGAAAAGACCCCCAAATCTTGGCTCATTGTCAATCCAGATTCTCCTGCAGAACCAGTGGCAGACTCTCCAAAACCAGCAGAGGACACTGGATTTTCCCTGTCCTATGATAAGTCCCCCTCGGTCAACTTAGGAGCGGGCAATCTTACTCCCAGGGGGGTACCCCAAGCAATAGCCCTGTCCATAGCCGGCCATTCATTCTGGAACGGGTCCTCATTCCTGTCATACCATGTTCCCACTGAGTGGCTAGGGTATAGTGAAGGCACGGGCGTTCTTTTCATGCTTGCATGGACCATTATTCTGATTACGAGTGTCATCACCATTGCTAGGGGGCTTCTGAAGGGCATCACGTCTCTGGACACAGATTTCTAACTGGCTATTGCATCCTTCCACTTCGTTAATGCCGAATCGTTCATGACCGCCAATACCAACGCCCGGTCGAGAATATGGTCCAAGTGAGTGACGACCAAGTTATCTCACTCTTGCTAGTCTCCCTGCTTCTACTAGTCTCGACGTCCCGAGATCTACTGGACCGCGGAGGTCTTTTCGCCGCTCTGTTCGTAGGCATCGTGGTTTCCCTACTTGGCCACTGGACCTGGCTAGCCGTCCTAATGACCTTCCTCATTGTAGGATCAATGGCAACGAAGTGGCGTTTCGAAGAAAAGGTCCGAATCTCTGCCGAGGAGGCGAACGATGGAGTCAGGGGTTGGAAGAACGTCCTGGCCAATGGGGGGATGGCTAGCATTGTAGCAATTGTACACTACTCCTATGGCGGTCATGAGTGGTCTTACCTTGTACTATGTTCCGCAATTTCAGTCGCTGCCTCGGACACTCTAGCATCCGAGATCGGCAGCCTCGATCCGCGAACTCGCATTATCACTACCCTGGAGGCGGTACCAGCCGGAACTAACGGCGGAATGTCCCCGACTGGAACATTGGCAGCATTCTATGGGGCTCTTCTGATAGCAACCGTCTCCACCGTTCTGGGAGCCATCAATGGGGATGGCACTCAGCCTGCTTTCTTGTTCACAACCGTGATCGTAATCGGATGGGTGGGCTGCCAGGTCGACTCAATTCTAGGCGCATTGCTGGAAAATCGCGGGTACCTGGGTAAGCATAGCGTCAACTTCCTTTCTACATTCGCAGGTGCAATAATTGCCCTCGGAGCGGCAATGAGGTTCCTTTGACCGGAGGACGAAGGGTTTGAACGGCTCAATCAAGGGAGGCCAAATGGGCGAAATGATGAGTAGCAGGTGGTCAGTCTTAGCACTACTCTCGATTTCGCTCCTATTTGTTATTTCATCAACACCCCTAGGTTCTGCCCAGAATCAGGTCGCCTACGATGGCCCCGGCTCCGACTTTTCATACCCTGCTGAGCACCGTTTATTCCTGAAGGGGGACGAAGACTCCCAGTTTCTTGACAGAAATTGGACTACCGTTACCGGCCTCCCATCCGGCAGTGTATCCTTCTCAAAGACCAGCACTCTGTCCTCTCCAACGATAATCGATGCTAGTGCACCATCTCTACATGAGCCATTTAGATTCGAAGGAAACATCACAGTCCGTCTTTTCGCTTCTCTTGAGACCACTAGCGAGGCCTGCTCAGTTACCAATGTCATTGGGGGAACGGTTCTTGGTTCCGAGACCCAATTCTTCGTCACTCTTTCGATGGGCGGCATCGAGGTCCTTTCAGGCGTACAGACAGAGTCCATCGTCATGAAAAAGGATAGAACAGATCCACATATCTTCGAGGCGAAGGCCAGTGGCGTCAATGCATCAATGAACTCCGGCGACGAAATAAGGCTGACAATCCAGGTTAGGCACGACTGTGCAGTCTCGGGCACACTTTGGTGGGGTACCTACGATGCCCGTTCAGGAGTTGTTTTCGAGGGCGATATTGTTGAGACAAAACTCAACGTAATACTTGATCAAAATAGGATGGCAAGGTTCGAGTTCACCCCAATTTCTCCTTGGGGGCCCGGGGATTTCCCAACGCAGGCAATAGAGTTGATTGGACCAATTGACTGGGGCGAGATGAGGCACGGCCACTACAAGGAGGACATATGGCAAGATCACTTCGAGCTCCCCCATGGATTCTCCAAGGGAGAGGCCAACAGGACAGTGCTGACTTGGACAACAGAGAAACCACTTGAACCTGGAAATTACATGTTGGATGCATGTTTCACAATTTCCGATCAGGATCCGGCAGAGTCTTGTGACTCATGGGAGATTCTGAGATTCAACGTCCCCGAAGACGGCCGTCCGCTGCTTAGCTCAACCGTCGCAGCATTCGTAATTCCCCTCTGCGTTCTCTCATGGTTGGGAGCCTCCCTCAAGGGAGCCACACTCCCCCTCCCAGCCTATGGGACAGTACTGCTTTTGGCAATGGCTAGCATCGGGCCAGCAACCTCACTTCCAGATATTGAAGATGACGCATACAGAGAAGGTGGGGCTGCACCCTCTTTCATGCTACTGTCCCATGATCCAGAATTGGGTGCAGTCTCGCTATCAGATCTTCTCGAGGAATCAGATGTGGTTGTATTGGGGCTATTCACTTCTGGTTCTCCCAACGCAATTCGGCAGAAGGGGGACTTTGAAACCGCCTCGGTCATATTGAAACAAGAGGGGATTGATCCTTCATTCGTACAGATTGCTACGGGCGAGGGACTCCAGGCATTCAATTTGGATGAATACTCAGATGGGCTGAATGGCTCTTGGCCGCTATTGATGGACGACTCCACTGTAGGCAGGGCATTGCCAAGCGGTGCAACTGATGCCGTGATATTGATTGACTCCGCAGGATTCGTGACCGAATGGCAGCCCGGATCTATGTCTCCTGCAGATATCCAAGAGGCAGCCAAGAATGCTTTGATCGGTTCGGGAAAAAGCCCACTTGGAATCCTGTCGTTACTTTTCGGTACCGCATTCCTACCCCTTTTGGTTCTAGCAATGCCAAGTGAGAGGGAGTACGAGGCACCCAAGGAGGCACTAATTCCGGGCGTAGGGGCAATTATGACAATCTTCGCCTCCTGCTTGGGATTCCTAATTATTTACGGGCCACTTTCATTGTTCTCAAGCCTCGGACTCGGCGTTTTCTGGATATATATTGAGATTGTATTTTCATCCATCCTTGTCTACCAAGGCTCATCGATGCTAATCCGTGGAAGGATTTTGGAGGTCGAGAAGGTTTCTGGCCTGGTCCATGCGCGTCTTCCCGAGAATTACAAGGATTGGAGGGTTCTACGGCGTTTCTCAGAAGACGTCTACTTGGGTCTATGGATTGCTTGGCTCGTTTGGCTAATCGATCCATCAATGATCCCCCAAGGAGTGGGGGCCTTAGCCAGATCGGGGCTTGCCGGCTCCCTATTGTCGCCCCTTTTCCTAATCTCGTTCGCAGTTTGTGCTGGTTTAGCTGTCGCCATCATTCGTTCCGTCGCCCTTCTACCCGGCCGCCATTCCAGGATTCTTGGACTAATCAGTGTTGGAATAAGGCCGAGGGCGTGGGGCCTAGTATCTGCAGTGATGGGCACATGGGTCCTCATCAGCATAATTGTCGGACCGTTGCTGTCCTCATTGTGAGCACAACGCTCAACCGAGAGCATCATAAGCGGGTGTTCATTCTCTTGCCTACCCTTGGGGGTATAGTATAACCTGGTAGTACCGCGGGCTCCAGTTGCACGGGAATGACGACGAGTGGGTTTCTGATGGCTTTGATGACCAACTGGAGCACCGACCTGTCGCAACCCGAGAGCGTGCGCTTATCGGGTGCACGCTAAGCGGAAGACACCCGCTGATCTGGGTTCAAATCCCAGTGCCCCCACCAGGGGTATTGTTCTAGAATGAGGCCTGGATGTCTTTGAAGAGGTTGGTTTGAAGGGGTGCCGATATTCCGCAGACACAATGGGGAGCAGGAAAGTTGGTGCGATCTTTTGCATCATGTTGTTGATGCCCCTGGCGGGCAGCATCGGCCCCCAACGCGTCAATGGCCAATCAGGCGAAGACTTACGAATAATTCATCCAGGACTATCCAGCTCAGTTCCAGAACAATCCCCGGTGACTTGGCTTGACCCTGGTCCATGGTGGTCTTGGACGTCCCTAGATTCCGATAGGAATGGGATTCATGATTCCATCCAAAGTGCCACCGGTCCGGTAAATGTCGGCCTTTCCTACAGTCGCGCCGTGACTGATGACGACCGCTCTTCATTGGAGATGTTGGGCCATAGAATTGCAGTTGAGCTACCTTCAATCGATGCACTCCTAATAGGGGCAGTAGACGCTACAGAAGTGGGAGAACTCTCCAAACTAGAGGGCGTGGTAATGGTTGAGATGTACGGTTCAGTTGTATTCTACGGTGACATCCAGACTCCGGCTGTAAAGGCCAGGAATTCTTCTGAATATCCTAATGGGGCCTGGGGATTGGGAGTAAGCGGCCAAGGAGTCAACATCGCTTTGACCGATACCGGTGTGGACAACGAACACCCAGGCCTATCCGGCAAGTTCGTTGCAGGATATGATGCAGTTTGCTTCGTCCATTCGGACCCGCAATGCATCCTTTCGGGCGGTAGGGAGGACGATGGGTCATTTGACCCCGATGATGGAAACCAGCACGGGACGGCGTGCATGGGTATGGCCAGCGCAACCGGCATCGAGTCAGATGGTAGCCAATCAGACTTCTACGGTTCGGCCCCAAATGCTTCCCTGGTTGATGTCAGGATTGGTACTGATGTCGGGGCCGGCCCATTCGAGAACTACCTGCTCGAGCAAGACTTCTACGAGTCAGCAATGAACGGCCTCCAGTGGATCATTGATCATAGGGACGACGCTTGGCCCGGAGTGGATGAGGCAAACCATGGAATTGACATCATTTCCCTATCATGGGGAATCACCAGCCACGAGGAAGGAGAATCAGACGGCTCCGATATGCACAGCAGGATACTGGATGATGCGATGCTAGCCGGCGTCACAGTCTCTAACGCAGCAGGAAATTCCGGCCCGGACAACGACGGTCTATCCGGAATGAGCGCTTCCTCCTTATCGATTACAGTTGCCGCAACGGATGACCAGAACACCGTGAACAGGGACGATGACACCATCGCCTCATACTCGTCAAGAGGTCCAAGGAGGGACAACGGCGATGGCGACCCCGTGAACGAGTTGATTCCAGAGCTAAGTGCACCTGGGACCAATATAGTTCAGGCAGAAGGCTGCGTCTCCAGTGGCGGATGCAACAACTTCCTTGGAGGCGACGCCTCTGACAACACATACACCGGCAGGGGCAGTGGGACATCTTACGCGACCCCCACCGTCACAGGTGTTGTGGCACTAGTCATTGAGGCCAACGACCAACTTTCACCATTGGAGATCAAGGAAGTACTCAAGCAGACATCTGAGAGGAGGGGTGAGCCAAGTGCCCCGGATGTGGACCCATACTGGAACCGAGAATTCGGATATGGGATGGTAGACGCATACGCTGCAGTAAAACTAGCTCAACGGCTCACCGAGAACCAGGATGCCCAGGAATTCGACGTAACCATCCAGAACCACGTCACTAGCTTGAACCAAACCCCCGATTGGATAAACCTGACAGGGCATGCCTGGGGGCAAATGGGAAGCGTCGACAGAGTCGAGTTCAGGGTAGATGGTGGGGACTGGTTCGAGGCATCATACTCATTCACTCCAAGCGAGATTGGCCCGTTAGAGCCATTCGATTGGTACGTGATAATAGACCCTAGGGAGATTCCGCCCGGGGAACACGAACTCGAAGTCAGAGCAGTGTCAGGGAGCTCCCAGTCCCTACCATCCTTTGCCATCGTACAGGGTATCAGCGGTGGCGAATCTGAATTCTCTGTACCTCCAGCTATAATTGGGCTAGTCGCACTAGTATTCATTGCCTGGTGTGCATCTCTGGTATTTGTGAGGCTACGCTCAGACCTAGAGATAGATGACATGCTATCCTCAATTCGTGGTTCGAAATCCGAGGTCTTAGAGGCCGAAATTGTCCTTCCTGATTCTGAAGAAAGAACATCATAAAGTGAGCCCTAAGCCGCCTTGTTCAAATCCTAGGACGTTAGTCCGCAGGCCATGGTGCGATTCTCCGACCGCGCCAATAGCATTCGTCCAACGGGAGTAAGGAGGATGTTCGATATGGCAGGCGACGATGCCGTGCAGTTCGGCCTCGGGGAGCCAGACTTCCAACCACCCGAGATCGCTGTCGAGGCCTTCACCAGGGCAATGCAAGATGGCCGGAACAAGTACACTACCACCGCCGGCCTCCCCCCACTAAGGAGCAAAATCGCAGAAATGTGGCATCACTTGGTACCGAGCCTCGATGAATCCAATGTCTGCATCACCATGAGCGGTACAAACGCCTTGCTTGACATATTCTTGGCCATTGTAAACCCCGGTGACAACGTCCTAATCCCAGAGCCTTACTTTCCTTTGTACCCCCCTGATGTGGTAATTTGCGGGGGCGAGCCAAGACTCTACCCCTGTCGCTTCGAGAACGGCTTCGTACCCACACTTTCAGATCTCGAAGAACTGGTCGATGAACATACAGTGGCGATACTATACAACTTCCCGAGCAACCCTACTGGGGGGAATGTGAATGAGGGGCAGAGGGACGAACTTGTCGAATTTGCTAGGTCCCATGATCTTTGGCTCATCACCGACGAAGTATACGACCGAATAGTGTACGACGCACCACACGTCTCCTTTTTGGGCGCTGGATACGATAAGCTTGTCATGGTCCAATCGTTCTCCAAGACCTTTGCCATGACTGGTTGGAGAATCGGGTACCTTCTCTCTCCCGACGACGAACTGATGCGAGAACTCACTAAGATGCAGTACTACGTTACTGCGTGTTCGAATGACGCGATGCAGTATGCTGTCCTGGAAGCATTAGAGAAGGCTCCCGATTACCCGGAGAAGATGTGTCAGGAGTTCAAGGATAGACGGGACCTAATCTGCGACCGACTGAACTCGATGCCAGGTGTCACATGTCACGTTCCCACCGGCGCCTTCTATGTCTTCCCCAAAGTCGAGGTCCCCGGAATGACGAGTGAGGAAATCGCAATCAAACTCCTCGAAGGAGGGGTCTTGTGCTCTCCGGGAACTGCGTTTGGAGATGCGGGCGAGGGACACCTAAGATTCGCCTACACCATTGGGAGGGAAGGGATTTCCAGGGGCATGGACCGAGTGGAGAAGGTACTTGGTGAACTGAGGGGTTAAGATTGAGCCTATTTGCAAACTTACTCGCCGGCGCTGCGTCCTTTTTCGCCTCCAACTGGGCCCCAACAGTTCAGTTTGACCGGTACCCGCAGTCGCCAGTGGGTGAGTCATCGATTGCAACCTTAATTCTGGCTCTTTCTGGATTGGCACTACTGCAATTTGGGCCCAATGCAATTTTCTTCGGCTCGTTCTTGGGCTCGGGATGGTCGCTTCTGAATCAAATAGCAGAGTGGTCTAACAGCCCCTAGTCATCCTCGAAAAGGCTGAACGGCAAGTCAATCATCCTCCCCTCTCCACGTTCGATTTCATTATCTCCATCCCCCGGCATTTCTCGAATCTCGACTTGCTGCGATTCCGTGGATGGGGACTGTTCGGTGGATCCCTCCTGGAAGGACTGCTTCAACTCCCCTCCCCTCAGTGATTCGAGCCCACTATCTTGGCCAAACATCCACTCTGGCATCTTCTGGGAACCCCCTAGGACCGAGATGGTCGTGAAGGTGGCCATTGGAAGAACGGAGATGGCGACAATGTAGTCAAGTATTGCCGTGGGGGGAATTTCCGCATCAGGTGCTACTGTCTGCAGGATGATCTTCTCTAATTGCATCTCATGCCACTGGGCGTAGTCAACATCCAACCAGTTAAGTGAAGCTGTAAGAACCAACCTTGCAACTAGCCAGTATAGGAAAATAGGCAGTATCCATGAAAGCTTCGAAACCCTCCAAACTACGTTTCTGAACATCGCAGCTATGCCAACTAATTGCCATGATATAATGGGGTGGATTCTTACAGCAATCCACAGGGCAATGATGTAACCTGCCATCCCTAAATCGAATGCCCGGCCATCCCTCACCATCTCTTCTGGAACCCATTCCATTATTACAAGCGGAACTGCAATCAATATCACTTGCATAGGGACTGCTAGCAGTTGAAGGCCACCATGTACGGCCATAATCTCGTGCTCACCATCCCTAGTTTTGAGATTGACAAGTTTGGACATCCTGCCGTATGGACTGCTAAGGAGGCTAAGCCTGGCCCTGTCCACCAATTCTGGATCACCCCTTCTGGGACTAAATCCAAGGAATGGAATCAGACCTCCCTGGTTGGCGACAAAAAATGGCCGGAACCCCCCGACAATCAGTGCTAATACGATCGAAACCATCCCATATGAGACCCCAGCAATTACGACCCAGTAAATTAGATGAGTACGAAGTCCTATTGACGCCTCCTCGTAGTTTATCTCCGGCAAGTAAGTCAGGGCGAATAGAATGATTGGAGCCAGGGTGACCTGTCCAACCACTACGAGAACAAGAAGCAACCTCTTGAGCAATAGGGATCGGTCAACCACGGCTTCACGCAACTACCCGGTACCATAAGGCCTTCATTGTCGGAGCGCTCCGGTCTGCCATTCTGCGACTGTCATCTGTCCGCCGGAACGCCGCTCCAACTCCGAACTTCAGTCCCCAACCTTCTTACACGGATGAATTTCGCAATTTGATGCTCATGGGAACATTTCGCGCACTACTTCTTTCCGCTTTGATAGCCGCTGTGGGCTTTACGCATGCCCCTTTGCATCTCTCGGGCGATTCAGTGGAAACCGCTGACGTTTCCCCTAAGAACAATCCCGTAGACTTCGAGGTAACTGGGATAGAGCTTGGGAATAGCTCTCTTTCGCCTAGAACTTGGGTCCAACCAGACTCATCTACTTTGGAGTACATGACAAAGGGAGAGACCATCCAAATCAATGTCACCTTCAATCAGAAGGGGGTCGACCCGTCGCCCATTACGGCCGACGCCAAACTTGAGATCTGGCACCCAATTGGAATTGTAATCTTTGAGCGGACGTTCAACATCACACTCGCAGCCGGACAGTCGGTAAGGGTCCCATTCGTTTGGACACCTTCTATCGCTCACAGCACCCTTTCCGAGGACGGATGGCTTAGTGGGGGGGTAATATTCAGAGGGACCGTTTCTGCAGGTATTGGAATAGATGGGGATGACTCGAATGACCTACTTGACAGGTCCGCGCCAATCGCTCTTTGGTATGATCCAATGGAAAATGGCTTTTGCAATGACGAGGCCTTCGAGGGAAAATACTGCTCTAACACGGCAGTACCATATGGTTTTCCTACCTGGTATGCAGCTGGATACTCTGATGGCTACCAGGCCGATTCCGACTTCCCAACCGGGACTTGGAGGATGGAGAACGTTTCCAGCGCCACGGGAGAGTGGCATTGGAAGGTCTCGGGCGCCAACGACAACTATGCCTCAAACCGCTTTGATAGACTTAGGTGGGCCTGGCAGAGGATAAACAGCCAGGATGGTTGTGCTGACGGCGTTTGGGGAAATGGATACGAACACGGTCTTGGATACGGAGAGCATGACTCAACGGTCTCGGCGATTCATGGTGCAAACCTGTGCTTGGTGAAGCTAAATGCGCCCCTCCTATATTCCGTTCAGATTGCCACCGATGCATGGGGGGAGATGGGAGAGGGGGATACAATCATGCTCGAGACCGACTCAGGGAATGCTGGCAATGTCGAGTATCTGAACTACACGGCTCAGAACATCTCGTCTTCAGAAGGAGATTGGACGAGGCTGGTTTGGAATGCGACGGGCCTTCATCCTAACGAG
>Ga0310344_10002883_pt1 | contig 12903 bp, 15 predicted proteins | sample HC15DNA20200_MG_FD_203801 | JGI IMG/M metagenome (GOLD analysis project Ga0310344, IMG submission 203801) | Marine microbial communities from station ALOHA, North Pacific Subtropical Gyre - HC15-DNA-20-200_MG | ecosystem: Environmental > Aquatic > Marine > Oceanic | place: Pacific Ocean: North... | reverse complement strand
TCACAATCTCAATTTCTAAAATTTCGTAATACCACGGTAATCAAACTTGCTAATGAGCCTATAGGGGTAGTAACCGGCTGGTTTCAATATTCTTCAGATCAGCTCTAGGCACGCTCGAATAGCGCCATAACTTCAACATGTGACGTGTGAGGGAACATGTCCGCGATACCGACCGCGTGTAGCCGATAGCCCTGAGACTCAACAAGTTCTTTCGCATCACGTGCTAGCGTTGCCGGGTGACAGGACACGTAAGCAACATGTCGTGGACCCATACGTTTCATCTGCTTAACAACAGCATAGGCACCTGACCGGGGCGGGTCGAGTAGGACGAGATCCCAAGCTTCTCGAAGAAAACTCCAGTCCGGCTTCGAGAGATCAGCACTGACAAACTGCGCATTTTTTATACCATTTAGCCGCGCGTTGTGCGCGGCACGCGCAACTAAACCAGCCTCACCTTCAACACCTAAAACCGACTTAGAACGTCGGGCGATAGGCAAACTAAAGTTACCAAGCCCACAGTATAAATCTAGGACCTGTTCCGTCGAATCGATGTCGAGTAACTCGATAATTTGGCAAACCATCGCCGCATTAATATTCGCATTGATCTGGACGAAATCTGTTGGCGTAAACTCTAGCTTAATATCGAATTCCGGAAGAGTGTAGGTGAGCAGTCTCACCGCAGCATGATCGAGAGCTTGGACAGTCCCCGGACCACCTCTCTGCAAATAGATATCGATCTTGTTTTTCCAACCAAACTCTGAAAATAGGCGCAAATCGTCAGCGCTCGGCTCATCTAGAACTCGAAAAACTGCTGCCTGGGACAGTTCCCCGACCGCAATCTCGACCTGTGGGAGACGTTTCGTCAAGGTTGTTTTATCTATAAGTCTCGCAAGTAATTCGGGTAGCGCGTCGGCAGGTTTGACGAGAACACGACAACTCGCCATATCGGTGATATATCGCGTAGCACGCTCTTTGAAACCGACAAGAACGCGTTCTTTACCTAGTACATAGCGGACACCTAACCGAGCACGTCGACGATAGTGCCACTCCGGACCGGTAATCGGCGGTAGCCACTCGCGCGGTTCTATGCCTGCGATCCGTAGCAGCGCTTCTCTGACTACCGAATGTTTAAACTTGACCTGAGTTTCGTAGTTCAGATGCTGTATCGTACAACCACCGCAGCGGCCAAAATAAGCACATGGAGGATCGACCCTACTAGCGGCCGGACTAAGAACCTCGACAAGCTGTGCCTCCCGATAACGCCGTTTTCGGCGTCGTATAACCACGCGTACTAGTTCACCCGGAAGAGCGCCGGGAATAAAGATCTTTTGCCCGTCTAGATTTGCTAAGCCTTGGCCATCATGGGTGAGGTCGATTATCTCAGCGTCTATACTCTCTAGATTACTCGGCATCGCCTACCGTCTGCCATGCGGAGATAAATTCCTGAAGATGTAAACTTTTAGATTGCTTTAGCTTTGTTCTGAGTCGCTTTAGTTCGTTTTCATAGCCCTCCTCGTCAAGAATACCGCGGACTAATTGAAAACGAAGGAAGACCAGGTAGGTATTGATAGCATCAGTCTCACAATAATTTCGGATAGCCTCGACCTCGCCTGCCTGATAGCGGCTCCACACCTGGCCACCGTTCATACCAAGCTTGCCAGGAAACCCAAGCAGTGTAGTTATCTGTTCTAGGGACGCGCGACCGCCTATCTGAAAGCCAGCGAGAACATCCATGAGATCGATGTGACGCCAGTGAAACCTATTAAGGTAATTGTTGAATCTAAACTCCCGATCGTTGTCTCCCATTTCCCAATAACGCTGTGCATTAACGCCATGCAACAGCGCACGGTAGTGTAATACTGGCAGATCAAAACCCGAGCCATTCCATGAAACAAGTTCAGGCGAGTAACGCTGCAAACCGTCGTAGAATCGTTGCACGATTTCCTTCTCGGTTGAATCGATCTCACCTAGGGTAAATACATGGATATCATCAAGAGTTTTGAGAACAGCGGAGATCGCAATGACACGATGCTGTGGCAAAGGTAAGAAATCAGTTTTCCTTGTCTGACGTTGCTTAAATAGCATAATCTTAGCAACAGAATCATCGTCAAGATCATCAACGCCATAGAGACGCCGCCCTAACTGAACATCAGGGATTGTCTCAATATCGAATACGAGAGTATTCATCTCAGTCACCGGCTTCGGATGCGATCATTAGAACCGCAACAGCGACAACTAATCCAGCCTCGTCAGTCACAGAGAGATGTCCGTCGCCAATCCCTAGCCGCTCGCGCGCTCGGCGTCCGCGGGATGAATAAATCAGCTGTGGCTGACCCCAATCATTCGGAATCATACCGACGTCGCGAATCCAAATACCGTGCGCAAAACCGGTACCCATAGCCTTAACTGTGGCTTCCTTTATTGCAAATCGTGTTGATAGAAAACGTACAGGACGTTTGTGCTGCTTGAAGAGATCGATCTCCTCGTCCAGTAACAAGTGATTCGCAAACCTCTCACCGAATCGCTGCCATACCTGCTCGATACGAGACACCTGAACGATATCGGTACCGATACCGAAAATCATATCAACGCGCCTCACACATGAGTGTTCGCATATCTGCGACTGCGATAGCAAGCCCATCGAAAACTGCTCTGGCAACTATCGAATGGCCGATATTGAGTTCGACAATCTCGCTAATCGCCGCAACCGGCTGCACATTATGGTAATGCAGCCCATGACCTGCGTGTATACGTAACCCTAGCTTTGCACCATAATCAGCCGCTGCCGCAATCCGTGCTAACTCGTGTCTCTCGGCTTCGCCATCTATTGCGTCCGCATAGGTACCTGTATGCAGCTCGACAACTGTTGCTCCGCAAGCCCGGCTAGCATCTAGCTGTTCCAGATCAGGATCCACAAACAGAGATGTGCGAATACCTACTGCCTCTAATTGGGCGCAAACTTCTCTGATACGGTCAACCTGGCCAATAACATTTAGACCACCCTCCGTCGTCAATTCATTCCGGTTCTCTGGTACTAAACAACAATCTGCGGGACGAGCATCGACAGCGAGTGCAATCATCGATTCCGTTACTGCCATCTCTAGATTCACACGGGTCTGCAGTGTGCGCCCCAGAACCTCTAAATCTCTCTCTTGTATGTGACGACGGTCTTCCCGCAAGTGAATCGTTATACTATCGGCCCCAGCTCGTTCCGCGAGCAGAGCAGCCGACACAGGGTCTGGATATCTAGTACCCCGCGCCTGCCGCAATGTCGCAACATGATCAACGTTTACTCCCAGCAAGATCGGTACATGTGCGCTCATATATCTACTCCCTGATCAACAATATCTCGGAGAACTAGGCTAGTCTTCAACGGCCTCTCGCCGAGATAAATTCGCAACGCGCGCGAAAGCAGGCGCCTAGCCGCTCGTAAGCAATCAACATTTTCTAATCTCATCTCCCGTAATGAAATCAGTTCCCTCCCCCAATACGAATCGGCTCCATCGTCGGAGTCCTTCTCAACACGAGCTCCACGCTCGGGTTCGAAAACGTAACGACGCTCCGAGCGAATCGGATTGCCCGTATCGGCATCATGTTTCAGATTGAGCCCGTAGCCTAACGCCTCAAGTAAATGCAGCTCAAAGACCCTTAGCACGGCTGACGTGTTAGCACGAATCATAAGCTTAGTAAGCGCTTCACTATAGCAGGAAAAAACTTCGACATTACCATCACCTTTCGCTAGTAGCCGTAGGAGAAGTTCATTCATATAGAATCCCCCCAGTAGCTGTTCGCCGCTCAGTTCGCCCTCCCGTTGCTCGATTTCAACATGAGTTAAGCGTCCGAGCTCACCTCTTCTAACCCAAGACAATCGCAATGGTAGAAAAGGCTGTAGGACAGCACTCTGCGCGACCTTAGATCGCTTTGAACCCCGCGCAACCAAAACCGTCAAACCGTGGTCGAGAGTCAGGCAATCGATAATCTGACTTGTGTTTCGATAGGGACGCTGGTGCAAAAGGTACCCTCGCTCCAGCTGTACACTTTCTCTTTCGGCCATACTATTAACTAAGATATCCGTTCACAGAGGCCGGTGTCGCCTCACGTAGCTATCTTCACTAAGTTCCCAGATCGAATCCCAGCCGCTTAAGTTCACGCTCACTGTCAGCCCAATTTTCACGAACCTTAACCCACAGCTCAAGATGTACGCGTTCACCAAGTAATTCTATAAGCTCTAGGCGCGCTTCACTACCAACAGCTTTAAGGACGCTGCCGCCTTTACCGATAGTAATAGCCTTATGGCTATCACGCTGGATCCACACTATCGCATGGATCAAAACCTGATCGTGCCTCTGTTTCCCAACGTGCTCTACTTCGACGGTAAGACCATAGGGAACCTCCTGATGCAATGCAATAAGCAACTTCTCACGGATAATTTCTGAGATCCGAAAATTCAGGTTTCTATCTGTTACCATTTCCCGAGGATACAATGGCGACCCCTCCGGAAGACGACTAAGTATCTCTGCCAATAATCCACCTAGATTTTTTCTACCGCGCGCCGATATCGGCACAAACGCAGCAAAAGGAAAATCTACTGCTACCGACTTTAGAATCGGCAGTAAGTCTGACTTCGCTTTAACCATGTCTATCTTATTCAGCACAAGAATAGTCCTTTCTGCGTTATCCCGTAATAGCTCAGCTAGCTGCTTATCTTGTCGGCTAAATCTTCCAGCTTCGATTACCATCAGCGTAATATCGGCTTCAGCTAATACTTGACTGATTGTCTTCGCCATGAATCGATGAAGCGCATGCTTACGGTCGCTTTGAAGTCCTGGCGTGTCGAGAAAAACAACCTGGTCAGCGTCGTTATTTAATACGCCTAGCACTCTATGACGAGTAGTATGAGGTTTAGCGCTAACGATACTGACCTTCTCTCCAACTAGCGCATTGAGGAGCGTTGATTTACCGACGTTAGGCCGTCCAACGATGGCGACGAAACCACAACGGGAATTATTACCTGTCGTCACTGTCTAGTTTCGATAACATCTGTTCGGCTGCATTCTGCTCCGCCTGTCGACGGCTTTGTCCCCGGCCTTCTACTGTCGAAGAAACGTCCTTAACATCACAAACGACGACAAACGATTGCCGATGTGGCACCCCCGAAACGGATTTTACCTTGTAAACAGGAAGCACAAGCCCCCGTGCCTGGATCCATTCCTGAAGTTTAGTTTTCGCATCCTTAAGACTGTTCGCGTCGGGGAGTTGCTCGAACCTATCGGAAAAGAGCCTGATCACAAGTGCGCCGGCAGCTTCGAAGCCACCGTCAAGCAAAACTGCTCCCAAGATCGCCTCCACAACGTTTGCTAATATGGAATCTCGCTGCGCACCACCGGTGCCATGTTCGCCCTGCCCAAGGATAATTTGCGACGCTACCTCAATCTCTCGACCAATTTCTGCTAGCGTCACTCCTTTGACAAGCGACGAACGCAACCGACTCAGGTTTCCCTCCTGCTCCGCGGGGTTTCTATCGTAGAGTTCCCGCGCAACAGCGAAGCTCAGTAAGGCATCACCAAGAAACTCAAGCCTCTCATTATTGCATGCGGACGCGCTCCGATGGGTGAGCGCTTGCTCAAGAAGCGCAGGATCGTGAAAACGATATTCCAAATACTCCTCGGCCCATCGGCACCGACCAGTCACCGACGAATCCCAATCGCTTCATTTATAGCAACTAAAGGCCGGATATTGTCTATGTGTCGCATTTTATTGTGAGACCAAACCCGCTCACTGTAGAACATGTCACCGAAAAGAGTTCTGACAGCATCGGGAAGAAGTCCGGTCGCAATAATACTTATATCTACCTGATCCCTGTGACCAATTTTTCCTAATCGATCCGATCACCAATACGATTCCATAACGGCCCCCCTTCGGAGGGCCAACGCCAATTCATCCAGATGCGCACAGCTCTTCCGACCAGGAGTTCTTCAGGAATAAAACTAACGCCCTCGAAGCGGCTATCTCTGCTATTGTCACGATTATCACCCATCATGAAATAGTGCCCTTCCGGAACTACATAGGTACCACCAGGGCTAAGCCTATCACGCGTTAGAAGCAATAAATGATCTCCGTCGCCGAGTCCCTCTCGAGCCAATTGTAGCGCCGAATTTCCTTCATACGCGCCTAGCAGATCCAAAGAAATCGCTTCGCCGTTGATTTGTAGCCGTTTGCTACCCTGTGAGTAGGTCACTATATCACCAGGAAGACCAACAAGGCGCTTAATGTAGTTAACCCGAGGATCAGAAGGCAGCTTAAAGACAACAACGTCACCGCGAGACGGGTCACCAATCTCCAATATCTTGGTATTTAAAACTGGCAAACGTAGACCATACGAGAATTTGTTTACAAAAATAAAATCACCGTCCAATAGGGTCGGCATCATAGACCCGGACGGAATTCTAAAGGGCTCAAAAAGAAAGGACCTGAGTAGTAGCACAAGTAATAGAATCGGGAAAAACGAACGGGCGTATTCAACCAAAATAGGCTCGCGGCCTAGCGAACCTCCCTGAACTGCACGCGCCTGCCTGCGCCGCATAAGGAAAAGCGCATCTAAAACCCAAATCAAGCCCGTTAGGGCGGTTGCGATAACTAATATAAGAGCAAAATCCAAGGCAATATTCCTTAGTCCAGGAGCCGAGTCGGCGGAGTATTCGTCATTTTCTATTACCCTGCAACACAGCTAGGAAAGCTTCCTGAGGTATTTCAACCGCACCGAGCTGTTTCATTCTACGTTTCCCTGCTTTCTGCTTCTCCAGAAGCTTACGCTTTCGAGTGACATCCCCACCATATAATTTGGCAGTAACATCCTTCCTTAGGGCCTTAACGGTAGTACGAGCGATAACCTTAGAGCCAATCGCAGCCTGGATAGCAATTTCGAACATCTGTCGGGGAATAACGTCGCGCAGCGTTTCAACGAGCTGCCGACCGCGGCGGTCGGCAAAGTCCCGATGCACAATAATGGACATCGCGTCGACTCGCTCCTTATTAATCAATATATCGAGACGGACAAGTTTTGCGGGCTCGAACCGAATGAAATGATAATCGAACGAAGCATAACCACGACTTACAGATTTCAAGCGATCGAAGAAATCCAGAACCACTTCCGCCAACGGTAGCTCATAATCGATCGAAACCTGGTTGCCCAAATATTGTAGCCGCTTCTGTACCCCGCGCTTCTCAACGCAAAGCTTAATGACAGAACCTATATATTCCGGCGGAATTAGCAGCGTAGCGAGAATTATCGGCTCCCGGATTTCCTCTATCTGGTTTGGCTCAGGAAGCTGCGCTGGGTTCTCGATCTTTAGTATCTCACCATCCGCAATTTGAAGTTCATAGATCACAGTGGGCGCCGTCGAAATCAGCTCCAGAGCGTATTCCCGTTCGAGCCGTTCTTGCACAATCTCCAGGTGTAACATTCCGAGAAAACCACATCGAAAGCCGAAACCTAGCGCCGCACTGCTTTCAGGCTCGAAGTGCAAAGCGGCGTCGTTAAGCCTAAGTTTTTCCAGCGCTTCTCGGAACCCCTCAAAGTCGTCAGATTTTATAGGAAACAGCCCTGCAAATACTCTCGGTTGGACATGCTTGAACCCCGGAAGCGGCAATGTGTCCGAAGCTCCTACTTCACGAATTGTGTCACCAACCGGAGCACCGTTGATCTCCTTTATACCGGCAATCACGTAACCGACCTCACCTGCGCTAAGCGAATTGCGATCATTCATCTTCGGAGTAAAAACACCCAACCGATCAGCCGAATGACGCCTTCCGGTCGAGACAATCTCAATACGACCACCGCTCTGGAGCGTTCCATTTACAACTTTAACCAAGGACACGACACCAACATAACTATCAAACCATGAGTCGATGATCAAAGCCTGGAGTGGGGCGTCAACCTGACCACTTGGCGGCGGTATCCTTGCAATCAAATTTTCGAGTAGATCTTCGATACCGACACCGGTCTTCGCGCTGATTTTGGTAGCGTCGTAAGCCTCTATCCCTATGATCTCCTCGATCTCCTGTCTGACTCGATCAGGATCTGCAGCAGGAAGATCTATTTTGTTCAAAACCGGAACGACATCTAAGCCCTGCTCAATCGCTGTGTAACAATTCGCTACACTCTGCGCCTCCACTCCCTGAGCAGCATCGACTACGAGTAGCGCACCTTCGCAGGCAGCTAGCGAGCGCGATACCTCATACTGAAAATCAACATGCCCTGGCGTATCGATTAGGTTCAGTTGATATTCTTGCCCGTCATGCGACGTATAATTCAGCGACACACTCTGCGCCTTAATCGTTATTCCCCGCTCTCGTTCCAAATCCATAGAATCGAGCACTTGATCTTCCATCTCCCGGTCGGTCAGCCCACCACAGAGCTGGATCAATCGATCGGCAAGCGTCGACTTTCCATGGTCAATATGAGCAATGATAGAAAAATTTCTGATCCGGTTCATCGAGCTAAGGGCAACAATGCCCAATGCCGCAAGTGCGCGACATAAGTAACGTTGAGTATGCGCCAAGGACAACGGCAGCAATCACCGTCGGGAGAAGCGCTCTTTTTCAATCCGGCATTGTACCTGGATGTACCTATGGAAGCGTATAGGGGTAGTAGTCCGCCCTATCTAATGCTGATAATGGCCTACCGTGGCGTTGACTACTGCCGTAAAGCCGACGTCTTAACGCGATCTGGTGCTAAATTAACACTTCCGTCCACGAACGATGGATGCGAACCCTTTAGTCATCTCTTTGCAAAACTCCGTCCTGAAAAACTGTACAGATCCAGAATAGTCAAGATTCCAGCACAACACGAAATCGCTTACTTATCGCTATTTCTAGACGGGACTGCCAGGCTGGCATCAATAGCAAAGCCGCAGCAAATCCTGAGGCCGCGCCCACGAAACAGCTCAAATCGCTGCCACCGACATATGCACCGATGAGCGCTCCTAGCAATAGAAACACCCATGGCAAACCGTGGACCAGTGCAGCAGCAACCAGAATAACGCCCGACGGTAACATTACCTTTACCAACTGACCCACAGAAAGTGGATGCGCTACTCGGAGTCTAAGCGTTTTTGGTTTCGTCACGGCGAACCAGGTACACGAACCATCGCAACCCTTGCAACGGGCTGCCTCGATGAACTCTACGTCTACTAACGCATCAGCGTGGACAGCGAGAATTCGGGCTCGCGCCGACACGAATTCATCAGCGCTTATGTTGCCTGTCCTAACTATGAAAATCGTCCCTAATTCGGCCGAGAAGACATTCAAGTGGCGAGTCCGTCACTTCATATCTACCAACAAGATAAGCATGCAGGTCCGGATCCGGAAGCTCTAGAAGTGCTCCAAAACGAACCTTATCCTCTTCGTTCAAGGTTCCGTAAGAACTATTCAGAAAACCCACAAGCACAGCGTCTAACTCCCGCATTCCTCGACGGCAACGCCATCGCAGCCTGGCCATGTCGTCGCTCATCGTCAAGGTTAGTGCCGACGCTCGGCCATGAGTTTCTTTATCTCACCGATCGCTCGACCAGGATTCAAATCTTTCGGGCAGGCACTCGTACAATTCAAAATCGTGTGGCAACGATAAAGCCGAAAAGGGTCTTCAAGAGCGTCAAGCCGCTCACCAGTCATCTCATCTCTGCTATCGACGATCCAGCGATATGCCTGCAACAGCGCTGCAGGTCCTAGGTAACGGTCGGAGTTCCACCAATAACTCGGACACGCAGCAGAACAACAAGCGCAAAGTATGCACGCGGAAGGATCATTAATTTTTTCCTGATCATCCTTAGATTGCAATCGCTCCCGATCCGGAGGTGGCGGCGTCCGAGCCTCGAGCCAGGGTTTAACAGATGCATACTGCGCATAGAAATTAGTTAAATCAGGAACTAGATCCTTAACGACTGGCATATGTGGCAGTGGGTAAACCCTCACGGTGCCCTTCACATCTCCGATCGACCTGAGGCAGGCAAGCGCGTTGGTACCATCGATATTCATAGCACAAGAGCCGCAAATACCTTCACGACACGAACGGCGAAAGGTTAGTGTAGGATCAATCTCATTCTTGATCTTGATCAATGCATCCAAAACCATCGGACCACAGTAATCCAGATCAACTTCATAGGTATCAAGTTTCGGATTTTCGTCCAACGTCGGATCATAGCGATAAACAGCGAACTTACGAACGTTCTCAGCACCATTGGCTGCCGGGTAGGATTGCCCGCTTATCACCCTCGAATTTTTGGGAAGACTAAATTTAGCCATTTTTGATTACTCGTCTTTCACTCAATTCATTTAACATTTTAATACGCAAGCAAAACACTCCTAATAGGTTCTCGCCTTTAGCGGGATCGAGTCTACTTCATTCGTCAACGTTTCCATCTGAACAACCCGATCACCAAAACGTACATCCCCGTCCCCACTTACCCATGCCAACGTATGTTTCAGCCAATTAACGTCATCGCGATCGGGATAGTCCTCACGCGCCTGAGCACCGCGGCTTTCAGTTCGATGAGCCGCCGACTTGATCGTACCCATCGCCTGCAATAGCAGGTTCTCGAGCTCAATCGTCTCAACAAGATCGGTATTCCAGATCAACGACCGATCTGCGACACATACGTCAGCAAACGAGTCGAATATTGGCTCGAGCGCGTCGATTCCTTCCTGGAGAGACTCGCCAGTTCGAAACACTGCCGCGTGATTTTGCATAGTCCGTTGCATTGCAAGCCGAATTTTAGCTGTCGATTCACTACCGTTCGCGTTTCTGAGCCTATCCACCCGGGCGATAGCCTCAGCGCCAGCGTCATCGGCTAATGGCCGTTGCGCAGCACCTGGCGTATAAAGCTCGGCACAACGGATAGCAGCAGCTCTTCCAAAAACAACCAAATCAATCAGTGAGTTAGATCCAAGCCGGTTAGCACCATGAACGGAAACGCAACCTGCCTCGCCGACAGCCATGAGCCCGGGAACTATTTGTTCTTCGCCGGCGGCATTCGTCGTGATAACTTCACCATGGTAGTTCGTCGGCACACCACCCATGTTGTAATGGACTGTCGGCAATACTGGAATCGGGTCTTTATTGATATCAACGTTAGCAAAAATCTTGGCAGTCTCAGCAATTCCCGGTAAGCGTTCCTGGATGACTTCTGCACCTAGATGCTCTAGATGCAAATGAACATGATCCTTCTCTTCACCGACGCCACGGCCCTCACGAATTTCCATCGTAATCGACCGGCTTACAACATCACGCGACGCTAGATCTTTGGCATTCGGGGCATAGCGCTCCATAAAGCGTTCCCCCTCAGAATTTGTCAGATAACCACCCTCACCGCGCGAACCTTCCGTTATCAACATCCCAGGACCATAGATACCAGTCGGATGAAATTGCACAAACTCCAAATCCTGTAATGGCAAACCAGCACGCAACGCCATCGCATTACCATCACCAGTACAAATATGTGCCGACGTACAAGAAAAATACGCCCGGCCGTATCCACCGGTTGCAAGAATTACTGATTGGCTTCGAAATCGATGCAGACGTCCTTCAGCCAGATCGAGCGCGACGACACCGCGACACTCACCGTTCTCCATAATAAGATCGATCGCGAAATACTCGATAAAGAATTCAGCATCGTGCTTCAAAGATTGTTGATACAGAGTATGAAGCATTGCGTGACCGGTACGATCGGCCGCCGCGCAAGTCCGTTGAGCTATTCCTTCGCCAAAGCGTGTCGTCATTCCTCCAAATGGACGTTGATAGATCCGCCCATCTTCAGTACGCGAGAACGGTACACCGTAATGTTCTAACTCTAAAACTGACGCGGGCGCAACCTTACACATATAAGCAATCGCGTCCTGATCACCGAGCCAGTCGGAACCTTTAACCGTGTCATACATGTGCCAGCGCCAGTCATCCTCACCCATATTGCCCAAAGCAGCGCTAATACCGCCTTGTGCCGCAACAGTATGGCTACGAGTAGGGAAAACTTTGGTTATGCAGGATGTGGAAAGCCCCTGTTCGGCTAGACCAAGCGTCGCTCTCAAACCCGCACCGCCTGCACCAATAACGACTACATCGTAACTGTGATCCACAAATTCGTAATCTGAATTCATCCCGGCACCCCGAAAGAAATTTTAAGCACGCCGAAGACACCAGCGACGACAATACCGATGTGCGCGAAAGTCATCAGAATCAGAGCTGATACTTTCAATGTCACCGCGTGAACATAATCCTCAATGACCATCTGGACGCCGAGTTGCGAGTGATATCCCATTGTTGAAAGAGTAAGAATCATCAGAATGCTATTGAGAGGTGACCGTATCCAACCCACAACAGTCGCATAACTGAGATCTTCAAGCCCCACAAACGCAAATATCAGCCACAGCCCGAGGAACGCAAGCGCGACTGCAGATAGCCGTTGAACCCACCAGTGCTGGACTCCATCTTTCGCAGAACCAAGTCCAAGTACGCGACTCAGTGGCGTAACAAGACTCATTAATTACTCCTCTAGAAAATCGTTGAAAACGAGAATACCGCCGTCGCAACTAAAGAAACTACGAGAACCAGCCAGCCACTAACGTTGATCTGTTTCATTTCATATCCTATGCCGACGTCCCAGACTAGGTGCCTAATTCCGTTAGCAAAATGATAAAAAAAACAAAAACTCCATCCCACATAGAAAAATTTTAACCAACTCGTAGCAAGAATCGAGATCGCCTGCTGATACGTAGCAGGCCCAGCAGAAAGAGCAACGAGCCAGTAAACGAGAAAGATTACACCTGCTGACAAGGCGACCCCCGTCATACGGTGAAAGATAGATAGAACGCTCGTTATCTGAGGTCGATAGACCTGCAAATGCGGCGACA